>PDWI01004843.1_pt1 | contig 36571 bp, 34 predicted proteins | sample 1430891 | NCBI WGS metagenome assembly PDWI01 (sample SAMN01162508, study PRJNA174530) | Oral metagenome, whole genome shotgun sequencing project. | biome: Marine environment; feature: Marine mammal; material: Swab sample of the gingival sulcus; isolation source: swab sample of gingival sulcus... | reverse complement strand
ACTCAAGGACAACGGCATTATCTACAAGCAGAGCGGTCAGTGGCTATTGTATGCCAAGTTCAGAGGCAACAGCTACACTACGACACGCACATCACGTTACTTTCACAAAGACGGCACACCTGACACAAGCATTAGCACGGTTTGGACTGAAAAGGGCAGAGCGTGGCTACACTCAATCATCAAGTTTAACGAACAAACAGCATAAGACAATGACACAACAATCAAGCATAGAAATCATAGTAAAGCAAAATATAAGCAAGCTCCAAGTCAGCGAAGAAACACAAGACTTCATTGAGCTACTGAAAGCCCTCAACGAGCTTGACAGCAAGATTTACAACGTTATCCAAAAGTATTATGGCGATAAACAAGCGGATAACATTACGGAGAAAGAGTTCTACAAACCCTTTGAGGAATACCAAGAGCGAATACTGCACTATATGAACCAATCAGTTCTTGACAAGCTATACAGCCGAGACCTGAAAGACGTTATCTAAAGCTATTTTCAGCTGATACTAAGAGAAAAGGAGGCAATTTTGCCTCCTTTTTTCATTAAAAGGCTTGCACTTAACGATATAATCTTTATTTTTGTAATGAAATCTAATTACACAATGTTTAACACAAATAAGCACTTAAAGGGGTGCTTGGAGGTGCAAGTCCTCCACTTCTGAAAATAGCTATAATAGTAGCGTTCGTTACCTATAATGCTAAGAAAAATTAGCTATAATGCTAGCAAAAATTATCCTTATAGGTATTGAAACGCCGACTTATAGGTATTTTTTAGGGGTCAATTTTAAGGCTATGTTGAAATACAAAGTCATTGAAAGAGAAGCCAAATTAGGTAAACACGCAGGGCAAAGAGTGCAACAAGCACAGCAGGTCTTATCAGGACAAGTAAGCTTCCGTCAGCTCTGCGAACGCTTGGCAAAAGACACAACCGTAGGGCAAGCCGACATTCGTGCCGTGCTGTACCAATTAGCCGACGTGGTGAGCGAGTATATGGACTTGGGTATGAGCGTTGATTGTGGCGAGCTTGGAAAGTTCCGTCCGACTTTTGGCTCAAAGCAGGTGCCTGTAGGCGAGGAGTTCCGCACGTCTGACCTCAAAAGCCCACGCATTACCTTCGTTCCTCGTGATAAGTTCAAAGAGTTTAAGTTCCGTGCTACCTATGAGCGTGTTCAAGGGAGTAAGACTTGTAAGGCAAGCTCAAGCAAGGACGATGATGAAGGCGAAGTATATAAGCCTTCAGGACACACAGGGCTTTAAGCTAGTTAATAATTGATAATTAAGAGTTAAAAGTTATCAGAGATGCCCAATTCTTAATTTTTAACTCTTAATTCTTAACTAAAAAAGACGATGACCAAGAAAACAACAACGAAAACACAAGCTAAGCCAAAGAAGAAAAGCACAAAACAAGCTCTATCAAACAAGGAACTGCTTATTGAAGCTTTAGCAAAGACAAAGGGTATTATTGCCACGGCTTGCAAGAGTGTGAATGTCAGCCGTAGAACCTTTTATAATTGGAAGGAGGAAGACCCTGAATTTGCAGAAGCAGTGGAGGAGATTATGGAAAATCAGATTGATACAGTAGAAAGCAAGCTTATTGACAATATTGAAAGTGGGGATACTACTGCTATAATCTTTTACCTCAAAACCAAAGGACGAAAACGTGGCTATGGCGATAAACTTGAGGTGGATAATAACCTAAAACTCAAGGATTGCGACATTGATATTAAGGATTGGCTAAGCTTGAAAGCAAGTAAGAAAAAGGACAAAGAGCAATGATAGAGCAAGTAATCATCAACGGTATAAGCTTTGAGGGACAAGAGGGCGTACTTTTGGACGGCTCGCTTGAAAAGTTGTTTTATCTGCCTCCGATAGTACCGCCTGAGCAGAATGATTGGGAAGATGAAGACAGCCGTCAGACTTTACGCTTCGCTGAAAAGTAGGCTTGTTAGTACGCTACAAATCAAAGGCTTTACTTTTCCTTTCCGTTTAGTGTCTATTGAGCGAGAGCAGGTCCGAGAGGGCGTGAGTGTCTTGTTTGTTAAGGCGATGAGCATTCCACAACAACCGCCGAGAGAAAAGGCTGGTTATATGCCTATTTATGCCGTGGAAGAGAGGGGCGAACTTTTGCTTCGTTCTACTTTTGATGTCAAAGGCTTTCAGAATATCAACAACTTAATCACGACCTTCCCAAGCAGTTATCGCCCCCTCAAGAAAGCAAGACAGATACAAGTGCCGTTAATTATTTGGGCAAGCGATTGGGCGGAGCTTAAAAGCCATTACGATAACTTGCTCGCTTATCTTACGAGCAAAGGAGAAAAGACCTTTACCATTGAGGATAAAAGCTACACGGCTTATTATCTCTCCAGCGAATGCCGAAGCCTTAAAGCCGTCGGTGATGGACTTATGTGGGAGCTTGCCTTAAATCTGCAAACTATCCGATAAATAATTAACTTTGTAATAGGAATACAAAAATCTAATACCAAAATGTTTGACTTTTTTAAGAAAAATAATAGCATAGAAGCTAAGACCGAGGAAATAATCCTTCAGAAGCCTATCAAACTCACTATAGGAGACAAAAAATACGAGGCAGAGCGTCCAAGTATTGCTACGTGGATAGCCTTTTCAACGCTGACAACAGAGCTAAGCAACCCTCTTGAAGGATATAACTATTTAGACCTTGTCAAGTCTTCAGCTCAAGACTTGCAGGTGTTTGTTAAGATTGTCGCCCTATTTATTGCTACAGCGAGACCAAGCAGAGACAAGGAGCGTGAGGAATTAGCCAAAGAACTGCTATACATCGCTGAACCGAATGACATCGCTAAAGCTATTGAAACAATCCTTGAAAGAGTGAATGTTTCTGAGGTTTTTATGCTTACCACTTCCCTAAAAGAGATGAACCTAACGAAAGCAACGCAGAAGGAAGTGGGCAAAGAAGCGACAGCATTTGGACAAGGATAGGAGCGTTTGCTAAATATCATCATTTAACCTTTAATGAAGTTCTCTTTGAAACAAGCTTTGAGAACTTTACCCTTTATACATCCGCCATTCCTTCTTACTCTTCTTCAAAGGATGAGGATAAATCTAATAGAAAAGACACAACAACAGATGGCTTTAGAAAGGTCGGAGGATTGAAGGGTTTAATTGGAGCATTGAAGAAATGATTGAAGAACAAGAGACCCAATGCACCCCTATACACGAGGTTTACCACCCCCTTTACTTGAATGATGATAAATTCATCGTCCTTGTAACAGGGGGGCGTGGATCTGGGAAATCCTTTGAATGTTCTCGCTACATTGAACGGCTTACTTTTGAAAAGGGACATACAATCGTTTTCACTCGTTATACAATGACTTCTGCTGAGAAGTCCGTTATCCCAGAAGTAACCGATAAGATAGAGCGAGACGGAACAAGTGAGTTTTTTGATGTTACAACTGATAGGGTTGTGAATAAGGTAACTGGCTCTAATATCCTTTTTATGGGTATTCGTACTTCAAGTGGTAAGGAAACAGCAAAGCTAAAGTCTATCAAGGGTATGTCTGTCTTTGTTTGCGATGAAGCCGAAGAATGGACGAGTGAACAGGACTTTGAGAAAATGGTGCTTTCTATTCGTCAAAAGAACGTGCGTAACCTTGTACTCATCATTATGAACCCCTCCACGACAAACCATTTTATCTATAAGCGTTATATCGAGAATACGCACAGAATAGAAGAAATTGACGGAGCAAAGGTGCAAATATCTACACACCCAAGAGTACTGCATATTCATACGACTTATCAAAATAACCTAAATCATCTCCACGAGAATTTCATTACAGAAGTAAAAGAGATGAGAGAAAAAGATAAGGACAAGTACAATCACGTAGTTATGGGGCAATGGATAGACCAACAAGAAGGGGCTGTCTTTAAGGATTTTGAACTCATAGACGAATTGCCTCTCTTTGTCAAATGGCAAGGTATTGGCTTGGATTTCGGCTATACTAACGACCCCTCAGCTGGTATTCGTTGTGCTGTCCACGAAGATACACTCTATCTTGATGAAATCTTTTACGATACAGGAATGCTGGCGAGCGACCTTGTTAATGGATTGAAGCCTTATAAATTGCCCGTCTCCTCTGAGAGTGCAGACCCTCGCCTTGTAAAGGAAATTCAGAAAGGAGGCGTGCGTATCAATGCTGTCACCAAAGGAGCAGGATCTATCCTCGCAGGGATAAGTAAAATGCAAGAGTACAAAATCAAGATAACCAAGCGTAGTGCGAACCTTATTTACGAGTTTCAGACCTATCTGTGGGACACCGACCGAGACGGAGCTTATATCAATAAGCCGATAGACAAAAACAACCACGGAATAGATGCCGTGCGTTACTTTATCTTGGAGCGTGTCCTCGGCTGGGGCAAAAATCGTGAAAAAAGGAAACTGAGATTATAGACTTGAATACTTTTCTTGTTTAGTTAGAAAAAAACGAAAAAGTCCCTACTATAAAAAACAGGGACTAAAATCGCTTTATTTAAGATGTCTTTATTAGTCTTTAATTGTTTATTGTAATTCCTTGGTTAATTCTTATATTGCTGAAAATCAGCAGATATTTATTTAGGATTAATTTAGTTTGCTTAAATTTATGAAAACCGATATAGTCCCCTCATCTCCACAAAAGTATCGGAGCCGAGACATCTGTCTCGGCTCCGATACTTTTGTATAAAATTATGCTTTATATGATAATGCTGTCAGAGGCTTTAGGCTTCAAGAGGGAAAACCTTGATCGCTTGAATGCGTCCTCCATTAGTTCGCTCCATTTGATAGATGACCTGTGAGCCTACTTCTAATTCGTAGAACTGCTCTGCATTAATCATATTACTATGATATAGGAAAACGTTGGAAGGAGTGCGTTTGATGAAAGCAAAGCCTTTGTTCTTGACTATGTTGGCAATCTCTCCAATGTATTCTTCTCCTTCCTTAAAGCTATCTTCTTCTTCAGCTGTTGTTTGCTCTGGAGCAGTCTCTACTTCTTTTACTTGCTCTTGTTCAGGCTCTTTAGTTTCCTCTTGGATAGGAGCTTCTTCTTTAGCTTGCTCTTCTACTTGAGGTTTTTCTTCTTTTGGCTCAAGGACTTGCTTCTCTTGTTTTTCTTCTAATGTCTTGTCAAGGCTAAGAGCTGTCTTATCGTCATTCAGATTAAGGATACGCACCTCAACACCTAAGCTCTTTAGACTTTGGAAGATATGACCGAAAAGGTAATCGTAGAGCGGTTTCTCTACCAATAGATAGACAAGGTCTAATCTTTTGTTGATAGCTTCGCTCAGCACCTTGATAGCGAAAGATGACTGAATATAGTTTTGTAGAAGCTCTTCGTCCGAGCTTTTGTTGAGCTTGTTTGTTAGTTCATACTCTCTTGCCAAAAATAAATCCTCTATGTATTGGTCTTGCAATCGCTCTTTGGCTTGGCTTTCGCTAATCTTATCTAACTGAAGAGCTTGTCTTTGACCAATAAGGTGTTTACATATCAAAGAAGGTGTATGACTATCCTTTGGTTTTTGTGAATGTTTGATGATAGACTGCTCCAATTGCTCTATTTGAAGCTCTTGACCTTTAAGTTGAAGTAGTTGGGCAAAGTAATTTTTCTCGACAAAGAACCCAATACGTTTTGTTTGAATTAATCCAGATTGTTTCATTTTTTTTGATATTTAAGTATTAGCGAATTTTGAGTGTAACAAGTGTAGCAATGGCTAAGATAATGCCAATAAGCAAAAACCTCATTGTAATCTTAGCTTCAGGAATAGGGTTTTTCGGACTATTATAGAGGCATTTACTATCACGAGAGTCTTTTTGGTAATGATGGTGTAGCGGACTCATTCGGAAAATACGCTTCCCTTCTCCGTATTTCTTTTTGGTGTATTTGAAATAAACTACTTGAAGTACTACAGTGAGAGCCTCGGCAAAGAAGACCCCACACAAGAGGAAAAGGAGAAGCTCTTTGCGGACAAGAACGGCAAAGACCCCAATAATCCCACCAAGGCACAGACTTCCAGTATCGCCCATAAAGACCTGTGCAGGGAAGCTATTATACCAAAGGAAACCAAGCGTTGCCCCAACGAAAGCAGCAGCGAAGATAGTTAGTTCTTCTGCGTGAGGAATGTACATAATGTTTAGATAGCCAGCCATTCCGTAGTGAGAGGAGACATAGGCAAAGATACCAAGGACAATACCAACGATTGCCGACAATCCAGTGGCTAAGCCGTCTAATCCGTCCGTGAGATTAACGGCATTGGAGGTCAAGGTAACAATGAATATCGTAACGCAAATAAAAAACAAGATACCTAATAGCTCCGCCGTTTCGCCCTCAAAGGGTAATACCTTTAGGTAATCCAATGAATGGCTTTTGGTAAATGGGATTGTTGTCTCAAAGCTTTTGACACTCTCTGTTGAGAAACTTTGAGTCGTAAGTCTTTGCTCTATGGCAGTCTTGTTGTGTTCTTTGATAACGACATCAGGACTTTTCCAGAGCGTTACCCCAACGATAATACCGAGAATGACTTGTCCAAGGATTTTGAACCAACCATTAAGTCCCTCTTTATTCTGCTTTTTCTTCTTGAGATAGTCGTCAAGAAAGCCTAATGCTCCCATTAGGACAGTCGTGATAAGCATTAGGATTGTATAGACATTCGTTAGCTTAGCAAAGAGCAGGGTAGGAATCATAATAGATAGAATGATGATGATACCACCCATCGTCGGTGTTCCTTTCTTGCTCATCTGTCCTTCCAAGCCAAGATCTCGGATTTCTTCACCTATTTGTTGGCGTTGCAGGTAACGAATAATACGTTGCCCTAAAACAGCCGTTAGGATAATAGAGAGAATGATCGTTAGAGATACTCGGAAAGAGATATAGCTATATAGATTATGCCCTGGGAAATTATACTTAGATAGAAATTCAAATAAATGATACAGCATTGCAGTATAGGTGTTATTTTTCTACTTCAAATTGTTGTTGGACAATGGCTCTGTCGTCAAAATCATATTTAACTCCATTAATCTCTTGATAAGTCTCGTGTCCTTTCCCTGCAATGAGGATAAAGTCTCCCGACTGGGCAAGGGTACAAGCTGTGCGAATGGCTTCGGCTCTATCCGTAATAGAGAGGACTTTATGCTCCTCTCCTTGAGGAATGCCTGCTTTCATATCTTCAATAATAGCTTGAGGCTCTTCGGTACGAGGGTTGTCTGATGTGAGAATGACTTGGTCGCTTTGGCGTAGAGCTTCTTGCGTCATAAGAGGGCGTTTGCCACTATCTCTATCGCCACCACAGCCAACGACACAGATGATACGTCCTTCATCTTTGGCATTGTCTCGAAGCGTGTTGATTGTCTCTAAGACATTTGCCAAAGCATCTGGCGTATGTGCGTAATCAACAAAGGCAGTGTAGCCTTTCTTTGGCGAGTGGAAAGTCTCTAATCGCCCTGCAACCGAGCGTAGGTTGGAGAGATGACAAAGAACTTCGTCTTCTTCAAGTCCCAGGAGTTTGCTCACGCCATACACGGCTAAAAGGTTGTAGGCGTTGAAATGCCCTACGAGGCGAACGGCTATTTCTTGTTGGTTAAGCTCCAATAGGGTATAGTCTGCTTGTTGCTCCAGTATCTGTGCTTTGAAGTCGGCTAAGCTGTGTAGAGCATAGCTTAGTTTCTTAGCTTGGCAGTTTTGAAGCATTACGTTGCCATTCTTATCGTCAATATTCGTTAGAGCGAAAGCACTTTGAGGTAAATTGTCAAAGAAGCCTTTTTTAGCTTTGAGATATTCAGCCGTCGTGCCGTGATAATCTAAGTGATCACGAGTGAGGTTGGTGAAGACTCCTCCTGCAAACTCAATCCCTTTGATACGATGCTGAACGACAGCGTGCGAACTAACTTCCATAAAAACGTGTGAACAACCATTATCTCTCATCTTAGCAAGTAAGCCTTGTAGATCTAATGGCATAGGCGTTGTGTGGGTGCTGGCTTGAGCTTCAGTGCCAATATAATTACAAACGGTACTGATTAAACCAACTTGATAGCCTGCTGATAGGAATAGCTTATACAGAAGTGTGGCAATAGTAGTCTTGCCATTTGTTCCCGTAACGCCGACTACTTTTAGTTCGCTTGAGGGATTGTCGTACCAAGCAGAGGCGAAGTATCCTTGAGCTTCATAGCTGTTAGCTACTTGGATATAGCTAACTTCTTCTGCTAAGTCTTGGGGCATATCTTCACAGATAATAGCTTTTGCTCCTTGTTGTATCGCTTGATGGATATATTGATGTCCATCAACTTTTTCACCTTTGAGAGCAATGAAGAGCGTTCCGTCTCGAACCTCTCGAGAGTCTGCTGTGATAGATTTAATCTCTACTTCTTGATTGTTGCTAATAATATTAAGGCTTGCTACAAATGTCTTGCTGGCAAGGTCTCTAACTTTATCTAATAAAATGTTTAACTGCACTTGTTTTTTACTTTAATGTCAATCTTATTGTTCGTCCCTTTTTTAGTCTTTGTTTAGCAGGGATATTTTGTTTCACGACTTTTCCGTGTCCTTCAAAGTGTACATCATAGCCACACTTTCGGGCAAGAAAGTAGGCAGCATCGGCATTCATCCCAATGAAATATGGCACTCTTTTGGCGATGCTCCTTTGTTGTTTATCCTTTTTATTCTCTTTTCTCTGTAAGTATTTCTCGTCTTTTGCTCCATCAATGGCTTTAGGAGTGCCGAGAGCAAGGAGGCGTTTGGCAATGGATAAGACGACAGGGGCTGCCGTTGCTCCACCTCCGATAGGAAAGCCTTGATTAATATCTGCTCTATCAACAAGGACAAAGCAAGTATAGCGAGGATCTTCACTTGGGAAGAAGCTTGAGAAGGAGACACGATAGATTTTATCTTTACTATCGTAATAACGTCCTGTTTTAGGGTTGTAAACTTTAGCTGTTGCAGTCTTACCACTGATAGCGATGTCTTCGGAATAAGCTCGTTTCCCTGTCCCATCTCTTTGGGTAACCTCTCGGAGCATCATTTTAATCTTCTTGATGGTCTCAGGGCTTGCCATTGCTTCTTTCTGAACCGTAGGCGAATATTCTTCAATAATTGTTTCGTTGCCGTCCTTGTCTGTTTGACTTATTTGCTTAATGAGATAAGGTTTCATTAGTTTCCCTCCATTAGCTATTCCGTTGTAGAAGGCGGCAATGTAAATAGAAGGCAACTCCAAGGCATAGCCGTAGCTCATCGATGAAAGAGCTGAGGCAGAGAAAGGTCCTGTTATGCGTTTCTTTGCACTTTCGTCCCAATCTTTTTTTGTCCTAATCTTTGGTGTGTTAACCAGTGGAATGGGCAAATCCATTTTATAATCAAAAGCAAGTGCTTTGAGCTTGCCTACATAGCGGTCATAAGATTCAATACGTTCTTTTGTTGTTGCATAGTTTGTCCAATAATGACTTGTGATAATCTTGGCAATACCGATATTACTTGATTGCTTGATAACGTCTGATACTTTAATCTTACCAAAAGACCTCCAGTCCTGAATGATAGCTCCTTTGTAGTAAAAAGGACCATAACCAGTATCAATCATATCATTCGGACTAACGACACTATCCTCCAAGGCAATCATCATACTTGCTGTCTTGATTGATGAACCTGGTTCGTTTCTATCTTGTACGGCGTGGTTTTTCTCTTCCACGTAATAGCGATGACCGTTGCTATATTTTCTATCAAGATTAACCAAAGCTTTTATAGCACCTGTTTTTACATCAAGCAGAATGGCGTGTCCAGAGCGAGCATTGTATTTCATTAGTTGCTTTTCTAACTCGCTATGCACGATGTTCTGCATATTCATATCCAAGGTGGTATGAATGTTGTAGCCATTAATAGCTTTAACGACAGAGTCTTCTTTTAGGGTTACCTCACAAGACTTTGTTACCAACTTATGTCCGACACGCCCTCTTAGGAGAGAATCTAAATACTCTTCCATTCCCGAACGTCCGTGGCTGTAGTGCATTTTATCTCTTTCAGGTTCACAAGTGCCTATTGTAGCATTTGCCAGTCGTCCAAAAGGGTAGTCTCTGTCAAACTCAATATATCGAGCGGTGTTGTACATACCACAAAGAAGGCTTTTGTATCTCTTGGGTTTCTTTGTCTTTTTTTCGATTTGAATATCTCGTGGACGTTTAATAGCTCTAAAAGGTGGATAAGAAACTAATGTTTTATATGTCCCCCAGTCAATAGCTGGATTGTGGCGGTTGCTATAGGCAAGCAGAGGAATGTCTCTGTTGTCAAGTTCTCCTTTTTTGTTTTTTTGCTTTTTCCCTCTACGCCAAGAAGCTCTTAGCTTGCGTTTGTTGAGGCGGTACTTTTGTCCCAAACTAATCCTGTTTCCATCGTTGTCCTTCAAGATCTTCTTATCACAGATCAAAACAGCCAAGCTATCAAGCTCGTCTTCAAGGAGTTGGTCTAAGCTATCTACTTCCTTTTTGTATTGCTCTGGTCGGCGATAGCGATTGACAGATGTTGAGGTTAGGATGTCGGCTTGGAAGTCAAGCGTTATCTTATAGCGGGGAACTTCCATACTAATGATACGTCCATCACAAGCTAAGATGTCTCCTCTTTGAGCATTTTCAAAGTCTATGTATTGTCTCTCTTTGACGAAGCTGGAGGAGCGAATCTCATCTCCTGTAGCACCAAAGATGATATTTATTATACTAAAGACAAGCCATATAATCAATATGATAAATGGCATAAATACTTTGAAGGGAACACTAAAGTAGTTGTTAAACTTTTGAAGGTATTTCTTAAGAAACTTAATAACCCCAGATAAAATCTTAGATCCCTCAATAGAGATTTTTATTTCTCTCCATATCCGTTGTAGCAAATTCATCTCTTAATCCTCCTTGTTTAGTTGATCAATAAGTAAGATTGGAGCTTCTTTGGCATATTCCAAATCAAGCTGATTCTCTTTGATGACTTTTAGGATCTTATCATTGGCTTTCAGGCGTGCAAGCATAGACTTTTGGTAGGCTCTTTTCTCTTTGCTTCTTGAGAGTTCTCCTTTAAGCTTTTGTATCTTATAGTTCTTTTTCTTAATAGAGATATCGTAGCTATTGTTTATGGCAATAACCGCGACTAAAGAGATAATTAATATAAGGGTTCTTTGCCAGCCTTTTAGCCCTCTTCCTTCTTGACCTGTAAATAGAGATTCATTCATCATCAAAGACTTAATAGGTTTATAATTAATTAAGCTCTGCCACTCTTAGCTTTGCTGATCGAGAGCGAGGGTTCTCTGTCAGTTCTTGCTCCGAGGGAGTGATTGGTTTGCGAGTAATGATTTTCCAGTTGCTCTTGCCTCCGCCATATATTTGGCTCTGCAAGTCATCTCCTTGCTTGCTTGCTTTGAGGAAGTTTTTGACGATTCGGTCTTCAAGAGAATGGTAGGTGATGACAACCAGACGTCCTCCTTTTTTGAGGACAGAACGACAAGCCTCAAGCATTTGCTCCAAGGCTCCAAGTTCATCATTAACTTCAATACGAATAGCTTGGAAAAGCATACTCATTTGCTTTTTCTCATCTTTGGGGCGAAGACAAGGACGTACAACCTCAAGGAGTTCGCCAATCGTCTGTATGCTTTTCTCTTGTCTTGCTTGAGCGATACGACGAGCAATTTGACGGCTTTGCTTTAGTTCGCCGTACTTATAGATGATATTAGCAAGGTCTTCCTCTGCATAGTCGTTGATAACGTTTAGAGCGGATAGCTTGCTTGAGGTATTCATACGCATATCAAGCAGAGGCGTTTCGCTACGAAAGCTAAAGCCTCGCTCTGGTTCGTCAAAGTGATGTGAGGATACGCCAAGGTCTGCCAGAATAGCATCAACCTTGCCGAGCTTGCCATAATAGTCCATAAAGCGATCTATATGGCGGAAGTTCCCAGCAATAAAAGTAAAGTTCTCCGCTCCTTCAGGGATATTACGCCTTGCATCAGGGTCTTGATCTACGCTAAAGAGTCGTCCTTCTCCGCTTAGTGCTTTGAGGATTTCTTTGGAGTGTCCGCCTCCGCCAAAAGTCAAATCAACATAAGAGCCATCAGCTTGCACTTGCATTGCCTCCAAGCATTCTTGGAGTAATACGGGGGTGTGATAGAATGCCATTGTTTATGCTTTTCTGTTTGAGCGAAGACCAAGAGCTTTACGTCCTCTTTTAATTGTTTTTACACGACGTTTGCTTACTCTCTGAGGGCAGAAGCTAACGGTCTCTTTGTCCAAACGTTCATTTTCTTTGACGAAAGAGCGAATAGCTTCTTGCATACTCTGCTCTTGCTTTCTTGGTGCTGGACAACAGCATTGAGCCTTGCTTTGTGCTACGATTGGCTCTTCTTTGACTTTTTCCTCAATGATTTCTTCTTCTTTCTGAGGAACTTCTTGTTTTGCAACCTTTTGAGCTAAAGCATTGAGTGCTGAAATAGCTTTGTTGAATAGCTCTTTTTGGCGGAACTTATGTGGGAAGATGTGTCCTTCCATTTCGTCTGCCGTCTCAAGGTATTCAAACTTTTCTATTTTGATAGGTCGCCAAGCAAACTCTCCCTTAGCTTCATCAAAGTCTAATAGCTCTTCAACCAAGAAGTAATCCTTGTATTTAGGATTATCCATAGCCAAGACAATAGCTTGACTGATAGGAGCATTGTGAAGCTTGAAGATGTGATCTTGCTCCGAATACCAAAGCACGCCTCGTCTTACTTTATAGATGAGTTTACTTGTATTTGGTAGGCGTTTGTTTGGGTCAAGACGAATGATTTCATTAAAGACAATCTCGTGTAGCGGTTCGTGTCCGTCCAACATCTTCATACCTAACCAGTCACCTTGGTAAGGTGTTGGGAGAGGGAAGTCCTCAAGTTTGATGTAGCCTTTTTTCTTGACACCATAAATGATTTCAACACGCCCTAAGTCTTTATTAACCTTAGAGATATAGGCAACACGTACCTGCCAAGGTTGTCGCAAAGAAGCCTCTTGTTTGGCTTTTTCGCTTGGACTAAGATCAAGATCTTTGGCGATCGCTTGATGAGGGATTTCGCTTGGGCTGTCTTGCTCTTGAGTGCTATCTCCTTGAAGCTTGACACTTGCGATTGTCCATTCATAGTCTTTGATGTGTACGGCATAGAGATACATTTCTTCTACCTCTACCATCACATCGGAAGAACCTGCACGCATCATTAGGTGCTTGAGGCGTAGAAGTTGAACCTTTCTCGTTGCGAGTTGCTCGTCATCTAAGAATATGACACCTCCTTGTTTGTGCAGTCGCTTGACTGTCTTGCGAAGAATAGTACTTGGGAAGTCTTCATCTTTAGCAAGCTTAACTTGGTCTATCTTGACGAAGTACTTGCCAAAGCTTTCCGTACGCACCAAACCTGTTATGATAAGCTTGTCCAAACGATTGACTTCAAGTTTGATTAAGCTTTTGCGGAAGTAGATTTGTTCATTCTCATTGGTAATACATCGGCAGGTCAATTCGCCATTACGCAATGGAATGTCATTGATGATCAGCGTGTGTGTCTCTACTTGTTCGCTTGGTTGAGCTTTTTGGATTTTTTCTTCGCTATGCGTTTCAGCCTCTTGTAGCTCTTGCTGGGCTGTTGGCTCTGCCTCTGCAGTTGTTTCGTGTTCTACTTTGACAACGGTACGGACAGGCTCGGGAAGAGGAGCGATAGGGTGATGAGCCTCTTCTTGCTCCAAAGCCTCTGCCTGATTGAGTACGACAACCTTTGTAATTGACCAGTCAAAAGCCTTCTCACGAGGAAGGTATTTGTAGATCCAATGCACTTCAACATCTTCCCCTTCTCGAAGCAGAGTGATGTCTTGATTGCCAAAAAGGAAAGGAGCTAAGGTATATTCTTTGTAGCTTAACTGTCCTTCTTCATTAAGCTTTAGTTTGCCAATTTCTTTTTTGTAGAAATCTTCATCAAAGTTTAGCTCTCCAAGGTAAGGAAGGGCTGACTTTACGGCCATTACACTGCGAGGAACTTTTTGCTCAAAGGTAACGCTCAGAACGTCGTTGTATTGGGGTAGAGGAGTGCGGAAATTCCATTTGAAGAAGCCCTCTTGTTCACGCCCCCAAGCCAAATTGACAATTCTTTTGGGAATGTTACGCCCCACAACAATCGCAGGAATGTCTCGATGCATTACATAGGTGTCTGGTAATTGCTCAGGCTCTTGCTCTACTTTTGTCGTTGTATGCCCTGCCACGACCTCGTCTTTAGGTTCTGTTGCTTTATGTTCACGATACCAATCCGAGAGGATATAGCTTTTGAGCTTAGGACTCAGGCTCTTGCCAGCTTCCATACAATCGGCAAGTAGCGTGGCAACGAGTTCTTTTGCCGAAATGTAATCTTCGGCTTGTAGCTTTTCGTCTATTTGCAGATACAAAGCCTCGTCAGAGAGTTTTTCTGTCGTGTTTGTATTTGTTTGTATTTGTTGCTCTTCTTGTTGCATATTTCCTTGAAGTGTTTCTTGGCTTTTTGCAGTAGATGAGATGAGTTCTTTAGAGTTTGTTTCCATAAAAAAAAGTACTAAAATAATTTGTTTTTGTCTTATCGCCGAAAGAACATAATATCTTAGATTTTCATCATATAATATTCGTTTTTCGACATACAAAACAAATATACAAAAATGTTCCGGAAAACTCAAATGAGTTTTTGGGAACATTCAAAAAAGTTTTTGGGAAAACTCATTTGAGTTTTCCGGAACAAATTTTTTACAAATATTGACGATTGTAAGTTGTTGTTATTCAAGGGATTGTGATTGCCCTTTGAAACGCTCTATTTTGCCCATTATTTTAGCTGTCTGATTGATTCCAACTTACTGATTTTTTTGAGCTTTGATAGGCTTGTTTTACTCCCAATGCGATATTTTTGTATCTTTGTGTCATCATAGCTAAAGCTATGCTGTATTTTGAGTACACTAAATAAATTAACAATATAAATAAAATAAGGAAATGAAAAAGCCTACTTTACTTGTTCTTGCGGCTGGAATGGGAAGCCGTTATGGTGGTTTGAAGCAATTGGACGGTCTTGGTCCTAATGGCGAAACTATTATGGATTACTCAATCTTTGACGCTATCCGTGCTGGATTCGGCAAGGTTGTATTCGTTATTCGTCGTACATTTGAGGATGATTTCCGCAAAATCGTACTTTCTAAATACGAAGGTAAAATCGAAACAGAAGTTGTGTTCCAAGAACTTGACAACCTGCCTGAAGGATTTAGCCTACCAGAAGGTCGTGAAAAACCTTGGGGTACAAACCACGCCCTAATGATGTCTAAGGACGTGATCAAAGAGCCTTTTGCTGTAATTAATGCTGATGACTTCTATGGTCGTGCAAGTTATGAAGTTTTGGCAAACAAACTTGTTGAGCTTAGCGAAGAAAAAGGTAAGTATTGTATGGTTGGCTATCGTGTAGGTAATACGCTTAGTGATAGTGGAACTGTAGCTCGTGGCGTTTGTGAAGTGAACGAAAAGAACTACCTAACAGGGGTTGTAGAGCGTACAGCTATTATTCGTAATGCAGAGGGTAACATCGTATTCAATGACGAGAATGGTCAAGAAGTTACTATTGCAGACAATACGCCTGTATCTATGAATATGTGGGGTTTCACACCTGACTACTTCGCTCACTCTGATGCTCAATTCGTGGACTTCTTGAAAGCTGAAGAAGGAAACTTGAAGAGCGAATTCTTTATCCCTCTTGTTGTGAATAAGATGGTTGAAGATGGAGAAGCTACAGTAGAGGTGCTTGATACGCCTTCTACTTGGTTCGGCGTTACTTACGCTGACGACCGAGATGGTGTAGTTGCTAAGATTCAATCTTTGGTTGATGCTGGCGAATACCCATCTAAATTATTCTAATAAACAACAAGATGAAATTAAAAAAAATATTACCAGTGCTGGGAGTTGTGTCAATGCTTTCTTGTCAGCAAAATAAGGTTGCCAAGAATGATGGTATTGACTTCTCAGCAATGGATACGACTGTTCGTTTGCAGGACGATTTCTACCGCTATGTCAATGGTGGTTGGATCAAAGCGAATCCGCTAAAGCCTGCTTATAGTCGCTATGGGACGTTTGACATCTTGAGAGATAGCTCTCAAGTGCAAATCCGTCGTATCGTTGATGAGCTTATTGCTAAAGAGCAAAAGGCTGGAACGAACAAGTATAAGATTGCGACTCTTTACTCGCAATCAATGGATAGCGTTGCACGCAATGAACTTGGAGTGGAGCCAGTTCGTCCTTTCCTTGCAGAGATTGAGGCTATTAAGGGAAAAGATGCTTTGCTTGCTTATGCCGCTAAGGAGAACCAAGAATACGGTTCGGGTATCCTTTTTGGTGCTTATGTCTCAGCTGACGCCAAGAATAGCGATATGAATGTCTTGTCGCTTCATCAGACTGGGCTTACATTGGGTTCAAAGGATTATTATCTTGAGGATAATGCTACGATGAAGGACATTCGTTCGGCTTATGAGCAGTATCTCAAAGACTTATTCCTATTGGCAAATTACCCTGAAGCAGAAGCAGAGCGTATTGCCAAGAATACTTTGAAAATTGAGACAGAGCTTGCTAAGATTTCTTATTCAAATACAGAATTAAGAGATTCTCAACGCAACTACAATATGCTGTCTGTTGCCGAATTTGCTAAGGCAAACAAAGGCTTTGATTGGCAAAAGTATTTCGAGCTTCGTGGCTTGAAGGTGGAGCAAGTAAACTTCGGTCAGCTTGATTTCTTCAAGGCTTTTGACAAATGGTTTGCTAAGGCTGACCTTCGTGAGGTAAAAGACTGGCTTTTGGCTGGTAGCCTCAGCGGTTCGGCAAGTTCTCTTAGTGATGAGTTTGTTGAGAAACGTTTTGAGTTCTTTGGCAAGAAGTTGAGTGGACGTAAGGAAATGCACCCTCGTTGGAAGAGAGCTATAGGACTTGTTAGTGGCTTTATGGGCGAAGCTCTTGGTAAAGAGTATGTCAAGGAGCATTTCTCTCCAGAGGCTAAGGAGCGTATGCTAACGCTTGTTGCTAACCTTCAGAAGGCTCTTGGCGAGCGTGTCAATAGTCTTGACTGGATGAGTGATGCTACTAAGGCTAAGGCTCAAGAAAAGCTGTCAAGCTTTGTCGTGAAGATTGGTTATCCTGATAAGTGGAAAGACTATTCTTCTATGGATGTCAAGGCAGAGAATAGTTACTTTGAGAATATCTTGTCGGCTGTCCGTTTCCTTCAAGCAGAGCAAATGGCAGATCTTGGAAAGCCTGTAGATCGTGAGAAGTGGTTGATGAATCCTCAAGATGTAAACGCATATTATATGCCATCTACAAATGAGATTTGTTTCCCTGCAGGTATCTTGCAACCTCCATTCTTCAATATGAATGCTGATGACGCTGTGAACTATGGAGCTATCGGTGTGGTGATTGGACACGAGATGACGCACGGGTTTGACGACCAAGGTGCTAACTACGACAAGGACGGTAATATGAATAACTGGTGGACAGCTGACGACTTGGCTAAGTTCAAAGAGTCTGGTGCTAAATTGGTTGCTCTATACAGCCGTAACGAAGTAGCTCCTAACTTGAAGGCTAATGGTGCTTTGACTCTTGGTGAGAATATCGCTGACCAAGGAGGTTTGATGATCGCTTTCAAAGCTATGGAAATGGCTCGTGGGGATAAGCCTGCTGAGAAGATTGACGGCTTGACACCTGCTCAACGTTTCTTCATCGCTTATGCTCGCCTTTGGGGACAGAACATCACGCAAGAAGGTATTCTTCAGCTAACAAAGTCTGATCCTCATAGCCTTGGCGAACTGAGAGTAAACCAAGCTCTTCAGAATATTGATGCTTTCTACAAAGCTTTTGATATTAAGGAAGGAGATAAGCTTTATCTTGCTCCTAAAGATAGAGCAGTTGTTTGGTAGTATTACCTTATAATATAAATAAAGATAGAGGGTGTGCTGTTATGCTACACCCTCTATCCAATTATCTAATGACAAGATGACAACAAAACGTCTTGAGAACCTAATTCTAAGACTAATAGTTTTTGGTATATTTTGTGCAATGTCTTATCAGTGTAAAGTGAGTAAAGAAGTGAATCCGCTTTATTTGGTCAGCAACGACCCAAGTGATAGTCTTATGGTTGATTATTTCCAATCTAAGTCTATCCCTACTTTTGAGGGAAATCAAGTCAAGTTATTAACTTCAGGGAAGGTTAAGTTTGATGATTTATTTGCCCATATCAAGGAGGCAAAGCACCATATTCATATGGAGTATTTCAACTTTAGAGATGATACGCTTTCAATGCACCTATTTGAATTGCTTGAGGCAAAGGCTAAAGAAGGTGTGAAAATACGTATTCTCTTTGATGACTTTGGGAATATCTCCAATAATAAACCATTAAGAGAAAAACACCTAAAGAAAATCAGAGCCAGAGGCGTTGAGATTTTTCGCTTTGATAGAATTCGTTTCCCTTGGGTTAATCACGTGGTAAGCCGAGATCACCGCAAGATTGTGATTATTGATGGTCAGATTGGTTATATGGGAGGAATGAACGTTGCTAATTATTACGTTAATGGACTCAAAGGTATTGGTGCGTGGCGTGATATGCACCTGAGAATGGAAGGCCCAGCTGTTAGTGAGTTGCAACGTATCTTCTGTGATATGTGGTATCGTACCACGAAGCAAAAGATTCAAGAGGAAGCCTACTTCCCTAAAGTCGAGCCAAAGCTTGAGGAAGAGGGGGGTAAGTTGCTGTCTATTGTAGATAGAGTCCCTCATCAAAGTCCAAAGTCTATTCGGGAAGCCTATATCAATGCAATTAACTTTGCTAAGAGTCGCATACGTATTGTTAATCCTTATTTCTTGCCAACAAGCTCATTGAAAAAGGCTATTGTAGATGCTATTAATCGTGGCGTAAAGGTGGAGATTATGGTTTCTCAGAAGTGTGATATTCCTTTCACGCCAGATGCAATGAAGCATCAGTTGCACAAATTGGTTCAGAAGGGGGTTAAGGTTTGGCTATATGTTGGCGGATTTCAGCACGCTAAGATAATGACTGTTGATAATCTTTTCTGTACTGTAGGCTCTGCAAACCTTAATAGTCGTAGTCTTCGTTATGATTTTGAGTGTAATGCTTTCATTTTTGATAAGTCAATTACGGCAGAGCTTGATACTATCTTTAATGAAGATATTAATAGTTCCATAGATTTTGATCAAAAGTTTTGGGACAATCGTAGCTCTTGGAGTAAGTTTGTCGGCTTCTTTGCTAATTTATTTAGTCCAATATTATAGATGAATTTTGTGTCTTAGAAAGCTTTCAAGAAAAAAATAAAATTTATTTGAAAGTATAAGTTTCTTTGTATTAGTAAGTTTTTGTTTTTGCTTGAAAATTTCTGCACAAATCATTTTGTCAATTAATTTATTATACTTACCTTTGCATTGCAAACGAAGGAAACGAGGTTTGCTAAGGTCGAGTCGCTAGCTCAGCTGGCAGAGCACATCCCTGTTTGGGAAGTGTGGGTGAGTGGCTGAAACCAGCAGTTTGCTAAACTGCCGTACGGGTAACCGTACCACGAGTTCGAATCTCGTCGCTTCCGCAATATAATGGTGCCATAGCTCAGTTGGTAGAGCATCGGACTGAAAATCCGTGTGTCCCTGGTTCGAATCCAGGTGGCACCACAAGAAGGAGAGTAGTAATACTCTCCTTTTTTTACGTCCCTATTTTTTTTTCTTTGTGATCTTGTCGCAGTATTAGCTTTCCTGAGGGGAGCTTCTTGGAGATCTTTCTGAACTTTTTATATACTTTTTCTTACTGCTTATTGGTTTGTTTTGTTAAATAAGTTTGTTTTTCGTATATTTGTCTTTGATATAGATTGGGAAAATCTTTGTTGAATTAAAGTATAAAAACTGATAGTAATAAGATATTAATTAAAGACGAAATAGGTATGAATTTCAAGACTCAAAATTTATTTATGAAGGTAGGCGTAGTTCTATTCTTTTTACTCTCTGTAATGAATGTCAATTCTGAATTGAAGGCTCAAAAAAAGGCTACATTTCGTCTTGTTATAGACCCTGGACACGGAGGACATAATGATGGTACAACTTATCGAAAGTTCAAAGAGAAAGATCTTAACCTTAAGATTTCAAAAAAGGTTGGGCAGTTAATCAAGAAAGCACACCCAGAAGTACGTGTCCTATACACTCGTAGTACTGATGTGTTCAAGACTCTTAAATATCGGCCTCGATTTTCTACGAGATTAGGAGCTGACTTGTTTTTAAGTATTCATGCTAATCACGAACCTTCAAGGAGGGTTTCAGGTACGGAAACATTTGTATTACCACGAAATAGAGAAGCTTTTAATCGTAGGTATATCAAAGGTCGCTCTAAAAGACGTATTCAGATGATGAACCGATCAAAGAGTATCGAGATGGCAACTTATTTAGAGGAAGAATATAAGCGTTTGGGGAAGCATAGTCGTGGAGTCCGAGTGAAAAATTTGCAGGTGCTTAGAGAGAATGGTGTGCCTGCTGTTTTGACTGAAGTTGGCTTTTTGTCATCAGCAAAGGATCGTAAATTGCTATGTACTCGTTCGGGGCAATTAAAAATTTCTAAGGCTATTGCTCGAGCCTTTTCAAAATATTATAAGCGTCATCGTAAAGTTGCATCACGTTCTGTAAAAAAGGTAAAGAAGGTGAGCAGGGCTAAGTCTGCCGTAAAAACGACAAAAACACCATCTGCAAGGTTAAAGACAGGATTGTATAGGGTTCAGTTTATGGCAACGCACAAATGGATCAATACAAATAGTAAGGAGTTTAAAAGACTTGGTGTAAGTATTCATCGAACTAAAGATACTGATGGTTTATATCGCTATTCAGCAGGGGGCTATCGTACATTATATTCAGTTAAAAAGTTAAGGACTAAGATGCGTCGCTATTATAAAGATTGTTTTATTATCAGAGTTGATAGCAAGGGCAGACGTCTTGAAGCTATTTATTAATCAAGTAAATTTTCTTTAAGGAGATGAAATTTGAGAAAGAAGTTAAAATAGGAGCTATTACATTAATTTCTTTGGTATTAGGGTATATAACCTTAAATTTCTTGAAGGGGGTTGATATTTTTGCACGTAAAAACAAGTATTATGTTTGTTTTCACAACATAGGTGATGTTTCCACTGCAACGCCTGTCAAGATCAATGGTTTTAAGGTTGGTATCGTTCAGGAAAAAGCTTTGCATTTTGATGAAAAAACACAGCTTTATACTTCTGTGCTTAAGCTCAGTTTAGACCCTGAATTTAGAATTATGAAGGGATCTAAGATTGCAATCAAGTCCAATATGCTTACGGGGAGTGAGTTAATTATTAATATGCCAAAGGGTAAGACCACAACGTTCTTTGCAAACAATGATACTATCCCTACATTAGAAAGCAGTGATGGATTTCTACACGTGGCAGAGAAAGATGTTTTGCCTGCAGTTTTAAGGATTTTACCTAAAATGGCTGAGACCTTGGATAATATAAATAAGGTGATTAGTAATAAAGCCATAGATACTACTTTGCTTAATCTAAAAAAGTCGTCAAAGTTAATGCAGGTAAGTTTGACTAAGCTTAATAGAGCTTTGAAAGATATGCCTGTGATAATGGATAATCTTAGTCAGACAAGCAAAAGTCTTGCAGTAGTAGGTCAAGAGGCGGAGAAGATTAAGCTCCAAGAACTTGTGGAGAATCTAAATCAAACAAGTGCTGAGCTTAAAGCAATTACACAGAAGATTAATTCTTCAGAGGGTAGCCTTGGTTTATTAATCAGTAATAAGAATTTATATCATCGAGTAGATAGTCTGGCATATAGTGCAGAGCGACTATTGGAAGATATTAAGGCTCATCCAAAACGTTACGTTAAGCTTTCGTTATTCTAAGTCTATTCTAAATTAAATATTGGAGGATTGATATGAATGATGAGAAGCGATTGCTCATAACGGGGGCAACAGGTTTTATTGGTGCTTCATTGCTTGCCGAAGCTGAGAAGCAAGGTTATGCTGTTTCTGTGGCTGTTCGACCTCAGACGAGTGTAAAGTCTGTGAAGCGTTTGCAGGAGAAGGGGATCCCTGTCTTGCGATTAGATTATCAAGATGAAGCTCAAATTTTTGAGACCTTACAGAAAGAGGGGACTCAAGGACGGTATTTTGATTATGTAATCCATAATGCAGGAGCTACCAAAGCTCTTAAAGCCGAAGAGCTATATCAAGCAAATGCAAAAACTACAGAATATCTTGCAAGGGCTTTTGAGCGTTTAGAGCGTCAGCCTAAACGCTTCGTCTTGATGAGTAGCCTTAGTGCTTATGGCGAAGATCCAAGTGGGCGAATATCTGCCTCAACACCTCGTACACCAAAGAGCCATTATGGTAAGAGTAAGTTCCAAGCAGAGCAAGCTTTACAGGCAACAAGTCTTAACTATACGATTCTTCAGCCGACAGGGGTTTATGGTATAGAGGATAAGGACTACTTAATTCAGATCAACTCGGTCTTGCAAGGCTTTAATGTGATGTCTGGACTAAGTCAGCAGTCTTTGAGCTATGTTTATGTCAAGGACTTGGTGCGAGCTGTTTTCTTCCTCCTTGAAAAAGAAGAAGCTAATAAGCAAAGTTTTATTATCTCTGATAGTCAAGACTATGGAGATAATGTGTTTGGGCAAATTATACGCTCTTACCTTTCGCATCACGAGGGGGCATTGCCTAAGGGCAAGAAGTATTACAAATTCTGCTTGAACCTAAGATTTCCTCTTGCTATTCTTTGGCTTGTGTGTAATGTTTCTGATTTTATTTCGGGTATAACAAAGCAAGCACAAACATTGAATAAGGATAAGTATCATATCATTACGCAACGTTCTTGGCTTTGTGATGCACAACCGTTGTTTGATTTAGGTTTTAAGCCTGAATACGACTTGGAGAAAGGTCTGACAGAGATTCTTGATAGTCTTTTTGATATGAACGAAAAAAAATCATAAGACGATGGGTTATAAAAGGAAGAATTGGAAGAAAAGGGAGTCTTTTTTATTAAATTCTCGTCTGGATTTCTTCAAAAGACTACCGAGAGAGAAAGCTAAAAGCTTATTCTCAACCAAGATGATTGCAATCTTTTGTGCAATTGTTTTTGTTGTTTCGTGGCTTTGGGGAGCATTTCAAACTTATCGTTTAGATAATCAGATTGAGGCTCTCGAGCAACAGATAGAAGATGTTGAGACTGCTTATAAAATGGACTCAACAGAGTATCACGATTTGAAAAATAGTCCTTCTCTGATTGAGCATATTGCTCGTGAGAACTACTATATGAAATCTAAGGGGGAGCAAATCTATATCCTCAAGAAAAAGTAATTAATAGACACTTAAATATCCGATCTTTTATGGTTCAAAAGTTACAATGGCTTTATGTTCTTGCCACTTTAACGCTTATCTTTGGGGCTTTACCGCTGTTTGCTAATGCGAGCTTTGGGCGAGTCCTTTATGCTGTGGGGGCTGTTGCTTATGCTCTTTATTATCTGCTATATCATTTTGTAAATCAAGAGCTTTCCCTCTTAAAGAAACGAATTATTCGACTTAATACTTTTGCTTCTGTTTTACTGATTATTTCTGCTGTTGCTCGTTTTGGTTATTTGGATAGATATGGTCAGAATTTATGGATTTTCTTCTTGGGCTTAGCCCTGATCTTTATTGTTTATGCAAATATCCTTTTACTAAGGAATAAAGAACAATAAATAGGCAGGTTCTGTTAGTTATTATATCACCCCGCCCCTAATTCGTTTTCTGATTAGGGGCGGGGTTTTTAATTATTGAGCTTAATTTTTATACCTATTACGACGTATTTATTATTTGAATTTAGGTGTTGTGATCGAATCTGGAATAGGACAAGTAATACTTGGAGAACCACATTCATAGACTAACTCTTCATTGTTAGCGATCCCCTTTCTTTTAATGCTATCTATATCTCGTATCGGAAAGGTCATATAATTACTTAATTTGGGATTATGAGAGATATCAAGATATTGCAAATTAGTCCAATTTATATTTATAAAACTAAGATTATTATATGAAATTACCAATTTTCTTAATCTAAAAGACGAAAGAAATGCAGTTAAAGAATTGTGACTTAAATCAAACTCTTTTATTGTTGAGGACTCATAAGCAAACTCTCGCTCCTTAAATGAAAGAGAGTCTGCTCTATTTAGTCTTAAAATAAGTTCACCACTTAAATTATTATGAGATAGATTGATTGAAACTAACTCCTTAGGCAAGTATTCACTAATCAATGTATCTAAGCTATTACAAGATAAGTTAAGTTTTTTAATCCTATATGATGATAGGTTTGGAAAAACTTTAATACTATCATTTGAAAGGTCGTAATATAGAATTAAAGAATCCTTCGGGATTGACATCAATTTTTCTAACTTGCTGAGGTGTTTCACTTTAATAGTATCATAAATTGCCTCGGTTTTACTCTCCTCTTGTTTCTGCTGAAAACAAGAGGTAAATAATATAGTCCCTATAAATAATAATCTGACCTTCATACTCTATCTTTTATTTGGGAAGTCTATCTGAATTCAAGTAACAAACGTAATTGTTTTATAAAATTAGTTTTTCTTGTTGTTTATTCCAAACATTATTTGGAGAATCATAGTTTAATTTCTTTCTGGGTCTGTTATTTAGAAATGTTCTGCATCTCCTTAGATTTTTTTTTCTGAGGGATCCTCAAAAAGTCTATTTCCTTAGGAAAACACTGCCTAATCAGTCCATTCGTGTTTTTATTAGCTCCTCCCTTAACTTTTGCTCAATTAAGCTCTTTATCTCTGAGGTAAAAGGCTTCTTTTTCACTTATTAAGTCTCTTGAATAGCAATAAAGTGTAAGTAGTCTTTATGTACTCTAAAAGTACTCTTGGCTACATCTTTTTTAGGATTTCCTTGTAGCCAAATTGTAGTCATTTTAGAGTATTTTGGGTATTCTAAATATTCTGAGTGTCCCTAAATAGATAGGAATTGTATAAAGAAAAAGTGTCGTAACTCTAATGAGTTACGACACTTTTCTTTTGACTTGAGTTTCGGGATTCGAACCCCCGGTACCTCTCAGTACAACGGTTTTCAAGACCGCCGCATTCGACCACTCTGCCATCTCTCCAAAATTCAAAGAAGTTATTTTCATATTTCAGAAAATTAGACCTTTAGTCGAGAGGTCTCCTCTTGAATTCGTATGCAAAGATAATACTTTTTTGTGAAACTCCAAAAAATCAACTATATTTTTTTCTTAAAATTTAGTTTGGGATTGACTAATAGCAGTAGGGGAGCATTCTATTAGCTTAAAATAAAGCGATGGCTATTTGTCTTAAATACAGGAGGAAAACGTCCCCAAATATCTCAAGCAAATGCCTCAAAATATGATGAAATAGCCTCGCAAAAATTCCTCAAATAACACAAATCAGAACGGCAGATGAGTTTTCCCAGTCATTTCTAAAAGTTTTCCGGAAAACTTTTTTGAGTGTTCCCAAAGACTTTTCCAACTAATCCAAATATCACAAATCGGAACAGCCCAATACTCGGTCGTTGAGCGTGTCGAAACGCAGCGCTATATACCAACTATATAGCTATTATTTTTAGATTTTGATGCTTCGACAAGCTCAGCGACCGATATCTTTAAGATCAGATAAAAGACCTTGAGTAAGTTTGTGATATTGCTCAAGATATGTTATATTTGCTTTATAAGAAGGCTTGTGTTAAAGCGAGGAAAATTATGAATATAGAGCAAGTTAGAGCGTATTATCTGGGACTCCCTTATGTCTGGGAAGATTTCCCTTTTGGGGACGATTATTTAGTCCTAAAAGTAGGCGTGAAGATGTTTGCGATTATTCCGCTAAATGCAGAGGGATTGAAGATTTCTTTGAAATGTGATCCCGAGAGAGCTGAATGGCTTAGAAGTCGCTATAATGCCGTTGTGCCGGCTTATCATTTGAATAAAAAACATTGGAATGGGCTTAGTTTTAATGAAGACTTGGCAAACCAAGAGATTTTGGCTTTGATCCAGCATTCCTATGATTTGGTTTGGGCAAAGATGAGCAAGCGACAACGCACAGAAGCCGTTGATATTTACAAACAGACAAAAGATTTAGCCTTATGAAAACAATGAACATTCATTTACTGAACAAAGCGAATAGTACAAATCAGTATCTAAAAGAGTATATCGAGCGTGAGGGACGTCCCGAAAGTTTATATTGTATCGTCGCTGAAGATCAGACGGAAGGACGAGGACAGCAGGGCAATACTTGGTTCTCTAAAAAAGGAGATAGCTTGACTTTTTCTTTTTATTTAGGTTGTGGAGCTTTAGAGCCTCGCAAACAGTTTGTGGTAAGTGAGTTTGTTGCCTATGGACTGTACAAAACAATCAAGCGTTATCTGACAGAAGAACAAGGACGCTTAGTCAAGATTAAATGGCCAAACGATATTTATTATGGCGACCAGAAGCTTGCAGGTATCCTCATTGAGCATAGTATTACGGGATCAAAGATTGACCACTCCATTATAGGTGTTGGGATTAATCTCAATCAAACAAGCTTCCCTGATAATCTGCCTAACCCCATTTCTCTAAAGATGATTACGGGCGAAGACTATGATTATCAAGAGGTCGTGGCACGTATAATGAAGCGTTTCGGTTTTATGAAAGAGGATTTCATTATGCAACACTTTGGCAACGTGCATTTAGAGTATGTCCGTGCTCTTTATCGTCGTAGAGGCTTCTTCCCTTACTCGGATAAAAATGGCGACTTCGTGGCTCGTTTTTATGATGTCCTACCTAATGGACAGATTGTGCTTGAGCGTGAAGATGGTCAGCGAAATAATTATGATATAAAAGATGTCCAATTCAAAATATAACTACTTTCAGACATTAACAAAGAAAGAAATCCAAAGAGTAACGAGCCTCTCAAAAGCTAAAGAACGTAAAGCACAAAAGCTTTTCGTAGCTGAGGGTTACAAGCTTGTCAGAGATATGTTGGGGGCATTTGCCCTCAAGGAACTTTTTGTCTCTGAGAGTCTTTTGGCAGACTTAGAGCCTCAGTTACAGGCTCTCTCAGCCGAAGAAAGAAAGCAGGTGCGTGTTTTGCCTGATAGCTTTGACTTTGCTCGTCTCTCAAGCCAAAAGACTCCGCAACCAGCTTTGGCTGTCTTTGCTCTGCCAAGCTATGAGCTTGACGAGGTCTTCCAAGCAAAAGGTCTTGTTCTTTTCTTAGATAGTATTCAAGACCCTGGTAACTTAGGTACAATCCTTCGTACTGCAGACTGGTTTGGTATAGAGCATATTGTCTGTCGCGAGGGAACAGCTGACGCTTTTGCCCCTAAGGTGGTACAGGCAACGATGGGGGCTTTGTCTCGAGTACAGGTACATCGTCTTAGTATTAGTTCTAAGGAATTTTTAGAGCAATTTGAGGGGGAAAAGCTTGGTACTTTCTTAGAAGGCGAGAATATCTATGCTCAAGACTTTCAAGAGTCGGCAACAAAAAAGAGACTACTGATAATGGGCAATGAAGGGCAGGGGATTAGTCAAGAAGTAGCTCCTTACGTTGATACGAAGCTGACTATTCCGACCTTTGGTGCAAGTACAGGGAGTGAATCGCTTAACGTGGCGATTGCGACGGCTATTTGCCTCTCCGAACTTAAACGCTCGGAAAAGCTAAACAAGAAATAAATCAAGAGACAACGGAAGCTATGCAAATCAAATATATACTTTGGGTGAGCTTTATGATTAGTTTGCTCACCGGCTGTTCGTCTGATAAGCAAACAAAAGAAAATAATGAAGGAGAAATCAGATTTGACCAATCCGATTTCTCCTTTAAGGTTAAAGTTAAGTATGCCAAGGGCTTTGCTGTGGATAACTTTGACACTTACAAACGTATCAGTATTCTTGACCCTAATAAGCAGAGCGATACGCTGGCGGTTTATCTCTGCTATCCCAAAGGGACAAAAGCTCCTAAGCTTACTTCGTCCAAAATGCGTACAATAGCTGTGCCTATTCAACGCTTGGCAACGATTTCAACGACTGAGGTGGGGGCATTGCCTATTCTTAATCGGAGAAGCTTATTAGTTGGCTGTACGAACTTAGCTAATATCTCCGATAGTATCATTCAGAAGCGTATTGCTGGTGGGAAGATTGTAGAAATAGGGCGAGGAATGAGCAAAAATGTTGAAGCTATTCTCAAGGCGAAACCTGATGTTTTGCTACAGGATATTTATACCGTTCGAGATAAAGACGAAGACTTGCGACAAGCAGGTATTGAGCTGGTGCTGTATAATGGTTGGAAGGAGCAAACTCTTTTGGGGCGTGCCGAGTGGTTCAAGATTATTGCACTTCTAAGCTCTTGCAACCGTTTGGCTGATGAACGATTTGATGAGATGGAGCAGAACTACAAAGAGGCTAAGGCTTTAGCTCAAGGACAAGCCAAAGAAATCCCTATAATGTACGGACAGGATTACAATGGTGCGTGGTATATCCCTGGGGAATACTCTTACGTTACGGAGATGCTTAGGGACGCTTCTTTGCGTTATGACTACATCGCCAAGAGCTTGAATAGTCAGCCGAAAGGCTTTGAATATGTTTATGGCAAGCACGCTCAGGCAAAGGTTTGGCTATCAATGGTGGCAAGTAAAGTGAATAATTTACAGGAGTTTACGGCACTTAACCCTCATTATGCGAGCTTCCAAGCGGTTAAGGAGGGGAATGTCTGGGTAGCTCAAAAGAGATTAAACAAGAATGGGGGCAATGATTATTGGGAAAGTGCTGTTTATCACCCTGATTGGCTCTTGAAGGATTTGGTCAAGATGACTCGTCCAGAGCTATTGCCTGACTATGAAACGAAGTATTGGCTCAAACTTAGTAAATAACCTTTTTGATTGTAGCAATGAAGCGACCAAAGATACTTTTTCCCTTATTGATACTTCTGCTTATCGTCGTCTTCCTTTTTGACCTCAAGAGTGGAGCTTATGCTATATCTTGGGAGAAGATTGCTTCAATTCTTTTGGGGAATGGAGCTGAAAGGACGAACGACTATATCATTATGCAGTTTCGTCTGCCTAAGACCTTGACAGCACTTGTCGCAGGAGCGGGGATTGCTGTTTCGGGCTTGCAGATGCAAAGTCTCTTCCGCAATCCGCTTGCTGATACCTCTATCCTTGGGATTAATAGTGGAGCAGGTGTAGGTGTTGCTCTTTACACAATGTCTTTTACGCTCTTTCCGTCTTTGTATGATAGCCTCGGAGCGATGAGTAATTGGGGGATAATTTTGTCGGCTTGTATTGGTTCGCTTACAGTTCTCTTTGTCATAGCTTTTATGGCGAGACGTTTAGGGGATATGGTTTCAGTACTGATTGTCGGGGTGATGTTAGGATTTTTGGCAAGCTCTTTGATTGCTTTGCTTCAATATTTCAGCGAAGAAGAAAGCCTTAAAAGTTATCTTATTTGGTCTTTTGGCTCCTTATCTAATACGACTTGGGGACAACTTCAATGGCTTATCCCCTTGGTCTTGCTCGGACTTGTGGCTTCTCTTCTGCTCCCTAAGCAGATGAATGCTCTCAATCTTGGAGATAACTACGCACGTTCTCTTGGCGTAAATGTAAAAGCAGTCCGCTTTAGTATCATAGCTATTACAAGCCTTATCACAGGAACGATTACGGCTTTCGTTGGACCGATTGCTTTTCTTGGAATGGCTGTGCCACACTTTGTAAGGATTCTTTTTGGCACTGCGGACAACCGAATCCTAATCCCAGCGACGATTCTATCAGGCTCTATTTTGCTCCTCATCTGTGATATCCTGACGCAATTACCCGCTTCAGGTATTATTTTGCCGATTAATGCTCTGACTTCTCTCCTTGGAGCTCCTGTAGTCATTGCCGTTGTGTTTAAGTCAAGACAGAATAGTCAAAAAGTTTTCTCCTAAAGTATAGCTATTGTTTGTACATTAAATAAGCTTTTTGAAATTAATAAGCTATGATATTATAAACATTAATTAAAGTTAGAGTATGAAAAAAATTATTGGACTCGAACTTTTATTAAAAAGAATAACTAAATGATACAGAAAAATAGAGCGTGCGTTCAACCTTTAATTAATATAGCAATAGAATAATAATAGTTTTTTTACTCTGATGAAAATGAAAAAGATATATTTACTACTTAGCATAGTTCTATTTTTAGGAACTAACTTATCTGCTCAAAGCCTTGATAGTCTATTTAAGAGTAGAGACCTTCAATATAGAATAAATCCTAAATTTATGATAGAGATTGATTCTATATCTAAAGATCCTAGTAGGTATTTTTTAGGAAGAACTTCAAGTATGTATGATCGTTTAGGTTTGGTCGATGCTGTTTTCTTTGACAAAATAGATTCATTAAGTGTAGGTATTTATCTTATTCCTCCTAAGTATCCTATTTTAGAAGATGAAATAAAACAAGTATTTACCAAAGAAAGTTTTTATGAGCATGTTTTTTCAAGATTATGTTCTACCTTTTCTTGGTCTAAGCCTTATTCTTCTCCAACGGATAAAGACTTAAAAGAAGTTGAAAGTTTAGTCCATTATCTCTCAAAGGCTAAGGCAAAAGAACTCTTTAATGCGGATAAAATGTTTATTTATCCTATTAGAACTAAGAATGAAAAGTATTATGGGAAAGAATTGTGTGTGAGAGGAGTTGTTATTGCAAGGAACTATCAGGAAGTATTCTTGTATTTTGCTTTCCCTTATGATAACATTAATAGATTTGATGAGTATCTAAAAGAATTTGGGAAGGTGCTTTATTTTAAGAAACATCAAAATTAGATGGCTGTAAAAAAAGAGAGGGGGAATTTTAATTCCCCCTCTCTTTTTTTGGATTTCTGTTTAGTTTCTTAGTTGCGAGAGCTAAGCTCTTTGTCTAAGAAAAGAAGATGATGTCCGTCAAGAAGACGAAGTTTGTCAACCAATTCCATAGCATTAGCTTCTTCCTCTACTTGCTCTGCGATGAATTTCCAGAAGAAATTCTGAGTAGGCATATCTTCTTCTGCCTTAGCTACCTTTAGCACTTCTTGAATACCTTCAGAAACAAGGCATTCGTGATTGTAAGCTTGCTCAACGGTCGCAAGTGGAGATTCAAACTCTGTTGGCACTTCTTTCACAGCAGTAAGGCTAACCTTTCCGCCACGAGCAACAGTATAATCAATCATCGCATAAGCGTGATCAAGCTCCTCCATAGATTGCTTTTTGTACCAATGAGCAAAGCCATTTAGTCCTTGTTGAGCAAAAGAGATAGACATTGCCAAATATAGGTTTGCAGACCACATCTCAAGGTTTACCTGAGCATTGATCGCTTCTTCCATTTTTGCAGTAAATTTCATACGTTTAATTCTTTTTTAAGTGATAAAAAAATGAAGTTTAATCTTGTATAGTCATAAAAAACGTACCGCCAAAGCCAAGACTAAGACTGTACAATATATAGACTAACTATTTTTGTAACAATTTTAATGATAAAATAGTTCTATAGTTCTTTGAGAAATAATGATTTAGAAGACAAGTTCCGTCACAGAACCAAAGTCTGGGATTGTAGCAAAAGCCTCCTCCAGCTCACATAAACCAGCTAAAGTTCTGGCACAATTAATCACGCCACCGTGGCAGAAAATAGCAATCTGCTCATAGCCTTCAGCCTTTTTCTCTTGAATAAAGGCTTGGATACGAGCCAAATGCATCGCTTGAGATTCGCCATTTGGTACGGCTTCATTGATATGTCTCTTGAAGAATGTTTCTGTATCTTCTCCTTTGATTATCTCCAGCCAAGGGCGACCTTCCCAATCACCAAAGTTCATTTCTTTGAGCCTGTCGTCATAAATAATATCTTCATAGCCACAGAACTCCGCAAGCTTTCGTGCTCTCTGCAAAGGACTTGAGAAGACTGCATCAAAGTGCAGTCCTTCAAGTCTTTTTTTTGTTTCGATAGCTTCTTCTTCAAAGCTATCTTTGACATCGACATCTGTAAATCCATAGCAAGTAACCTCGCCATTGAGTTTAACGGAAGTATGTCGAATGATAAATACTTTCATTATTGATCGTTCTAATGATTAACAAAGCAACTCTCTGCTTGGGACTTACTCATCTCGGCGTACACGCCCAAACTTTGGCGACTTGAAGCTTGGTTTGCGTCGGTCTTTCTGTCTAAGAGGGAATGCTCCAAACTCATCATCGTCCTCAATAAGGCTATGACGTCTTTTGTTGATAGGATTATTCTTACTTGTTTTACGTAGAGCTGCACTCTTGGCAGAGGCTTGCAAACGCTGACTCTCGGCACGCTCTTCTCCTTTGCTCTTGGTACGGCGTTTGGCATTCTTGACTTTTTCCCTCTGATTGAGTTTAGTCATTGCCTTATTTTCAGAGAAAAGGTCTTTGACAGGTAAATCAACTTCATCAAAGAGAACAAGATCTGTTTCTTCAACGCTGTCGCCCAACTTGGCTTTTTGACCATTGATCTTGACACGTCCTGCACGGATATAGTCTTCGGCATCACGGCGTGAACCAAGACCTGCATCACTAATTAATTTGTTAATACGTAGTTTCATCGCTATAGATATGATAGCTAATTGATAATGTTATTGATATATTTTGTTTGGATATTTCTTTTTTGCTAAGCTAATATCTGCTTAATATGTTTTGCTATTTGTTCTGGCTGAATGGCTTTACGATAAGCCTCAACGTCAATAGACTTATCTCTTATTTTGCCAAATATGGAGCAAGGAGGATAAAGCTTAGGGTTAGGCACGAGGCAATCTTCCCTTTTCAGACCAAAGCTCATAAAACCTGCGTCAGGGTGTGTCGTGATCCAAATAGAAACAACCTTTGTCCCAAGCATTCCTGCAAGATGGGCGTTGGAGCTATCCATAGATAGGACGCAGTCCAAACCTGCGATGAGGCTAAGTTCTTCTTCAAGAGCAATATCTCCTGCTAAACATAAAACATTCTTATAGTCCTTTGCCCACTCTTTTAGCTGATTAGCTTCTGAACCCTTAGCTCCAAGTAGATATAGATAATAATGCTCTTCTTGGGCTAAGATATTAAGCAGAGTCCTCATCTGCTCCAAGTCATAAGTTTTGCTATCGGTAGAAGCAAAAGGTGCGATGCCGATACGTTTCGGGCTAAGTCCCTCCTCTGGAGCGGGAGGATTAAAGAAAATATCTCCTGACACTTCTTTAGCCTCTAAGTTGATTGGCTTGATGTCTGTTGGCACTTTTAGTCCAGCCTGTCTAAGCGTTTGGGCATACAAATCAAGCATTCGTGGTACAGGCTGACGATTGCTTGAAGATGCTTTAAGAAATGCTTTCCTTGCTTGTCTTGGTTTAGTCAAATGAAAACATTTGCTTTTGCTACCCAAGTTTAATACCGAACGAATAATCCTTGTCCTCAATACATTATGCAAGTCTATCACCTGATCATAATGTTCTCCTCGTAGCTTAAGAGCATAGGCAAGCAAGCCCCCAACATTTGATTGAGTCCCTTTGATATCTATGGTTTTGACCAAGAGATTATCAGGTTTGTCAAGCAAAAGCTTAGCAAAGAATGGTTGCGTGAGGAAAGTAAAGCTATCTTTTGGATTAGCCTTAGCTACGGCATAGACCGTAGGAATAAGCATTGCAACATCTCCCATTGCTGAGAGCCGTATCAAGAGGTGTTTCGCCACTTTTTTAGAGAGCCTGTCCTTTGAGCATAGGGTTTAGCTCAGGGTCGTTGTACATCTTCATCTGTTTATAGACTTTCATATACTTACGCCCTGCTTGAATATCCTCAAGGAGTTCATCAATAGCGGTACACAAATCCTTATCTTGCTCAATGAGGACTGTCAGCTTATCTTGGCATTTCTTGCGAACTTCGTCCGATGTCGCTGATTGGAGAGCCTTCTGCATATAATGCATTTTTAGCTGTAGGATAGAGAGTCTATCAATAGCCCAAGCAGGACTTTCTGTATTGATTTTTGCTCCTTCTTGAACGGGGATGTCGTGATATTGCTCCCAAAAATAGCTATCAACAAGCTCAACCAAGTCTGTTCTGTCTTGATTGCTCTTATCAATAGCTCGTTTGATCTTCAGAGCATCTTCAGCTTTAATCTCTGGATCACGGATTACGTCCTCCAAAGCCCACTGACGATGGTCTATCCAGTTTTTGCGGAAGAGATCTCCCTCAATAGTTCGTTCTGCGTAAGGATTGACCATTACTTTGTCAATACCTCCGTCTTTATCATAAGCTTGAATAGCTTCTGTAAAAATTTGCTTAGCAAGTCTGCTAAATGTTTTCATATATAATATATTTTGTTGCTTCAAATATATGTATTTTTCTTTATTCAGGCAAATTTTGTATCTCTTCGAGCCAAGACTTTGCCACGGCATCGCTTGGCATTCGCCAGTCGCCACGTGGAGAAAGACTTATACGGCTAACCTTTGGTCCATCAGGCATACAGTTGCGTTTGAACTGCTGAGAGAAAAAACGACGGTAGAAAATCTCTAGCCAATGCTTAATCTCTCCGAGGCTATACTTGCCCTGAAACGCAACGTGTGCCAAGTAGTGAATCTTACTCGGCGCATAACCATAGGCAAGGAAATTGTAGATGAAGAAATCGTGTAGCTCATAAGGTCCGACAAGGTCTTCAGTCTTTTGAGTAATGCCTTGCTTATCTTCATTTTTCTTCAGCTCAGGGCTGATAGGCGTTGCCAAAACATCATACAAAACAGCCTTTAGGCTTTCTGCAACTTCTTCTCCAAAATATTTGGTGTCGGCAAAATAACGAACAATATGTTGAATAGAAGTTTTTGGGATTCCGGCATTAAGAGCATAATTAGACATATGGTCTCCATTAAAAGTACACCAACCAAGGGCAATCTCAGAGAGGTCTCCTGTACCGATGACTAAGCCATTATGTTTATTGGCTAAGTCCATTAGGATTTGTGTCCGCTCTCTTGCTTGAGTATTTTCATAAGTTACGTCTTGCACCTCAGCATTATGTCCAATCTGCTTGAAGTGAAGCATACAAGCCTCTGTAATATCAATCTCCATCGCTGTAATGCCAAGAAGATTCATCAGTTCTACAGCATTGTTTTTTGTTCTTGATGAGCTTGCAAAACCCGGCATTGTTACGCCGATAATACCTTTTCTATCTAAGCCCATAAAATCGAAAGTCGCCACAGTGGCAAGTAGTGCAAGTGTGGAGTCTAAGCCTCCAGAGATACCAACTACAGCCGTTTGACAGCCGATGTGTCGCATTCTTTGGCTTAAAGCACAAATCTGAATATCAATAATTTCGGCACAACGCATAGAACGCTGGTCGATAGGTAAGAATGGATTAGGCTCAATATGACGAACAATCTCTTGAGACATCTCTTCCGAGCGTAAGCGGAAGGGAACTTCTGTCAGCTTGCCTCGCTCTGTATGATGAGAGACCGAAGCCCTAAAGCTACTATTAGAGAGGCGTTCGCTCTGAATACGGCTAATGTCTATATCATTGACAAGCAGACGTTCCTCATACACAAAGCGAGGCATTTCCTCAACGATACGTCCAATCTCAGCCACGAAAGCTTTACCAGTATAGACAAGGTCTGTAGAGCTTTCGCCATAACCACAAGAGCAATAGACATAACCCGAAAGACTTTGACTTGATAGCCCACTGATTAGCGAGCGGAGATAGTTGTGCTTACCAATGCTTTCATTACTAGCCGAGAGGTTAAAGATGATATGTGCTCCATAGAGGGCAAGGCGTGTCCCTGGGGTATAAGGAGTCCACATATCCTCACAAATCTCAATACCGATAGCGACCTCTCCAGAACGGAAGAGGAGGTTGTGTCCTATAGGTACTTCAAAGTCTCCAATACGGATAAGGGTAAACTGCAGATCCATTGCCGAAGAAAACCAACGAGCCTCTTGAAACTCTCGGTAATTAGGAAGATAGGTTTTAGGAATAGCTCCAAGGATTTTTCCTGACTGAAAGGCAAGAGCTGTGTTGAAGAGCTTCTCTTCTACTCGTATAGGCATTCCCACGAAGACCAAAACCTCCGTATCTTGTGTGCGTTCAACGAGTTCAAGAAGTTTACGCTCTGCTTCGTCAATGAGGTAAGGTTGTAGGAAAAGATCACTACAGCTATAACCTGTGATACTTAGCTCGGGGAAGGCCACTATTTCTACACCTTGCTTATCTGCTTGGCGTATCATTGCTTTGATACGCTCTATATTATATGAGCAATCAGCTACCTTAACAAAGGGAACGGCTGCTGCTCTTTGACAAATCCGTGTTTCATAAAATTTCATCTTTATTCTTTAGCAAATGTAATAATTAAACCGCAAATAAGCATAAAAAATATCTATTTTCTCAGAATGCTATTAATAAAATAAGCGTGTCCATCAGGAACACGCTTATTTTATTCGTGAATGTATTCAGTTCCCTATTTCACAGCTCTATCTACGAAGATGTAGAGGCGGTCATTAGGACGCACTTTCTCAGGTACTGGGATTGAGCAGATTTCGCCTTTCTTAGCCGAAT
>PDWI01001517.1_pt1 | contig 36613 bp, 38 predicted proteins | sample 1430891 | NCBI WGS metagenome assembly PDWI01 (sample SAMN01162508, study PRJNA174530) | Oral metagenome, whole genome shotgun sequencing project. | biome: Marine environment; feature: Marine mammal; material: Swab sample of the gingival sulcus; isolation source: swab sample of gingival sulcus... | reverse complement strand
ATATTACCAAACAGACAATGGCACCAAAGGGGGGGAGTGTAAACCATGTGCTTAGGTTAAAATGTAAACCATGTTTATGTTGCACAGGAATTTGTAAAGCATGTCCTTAGGTTAAAATGTAAACCATGTAGTTGAATTTTGCTGTTTGGTCTATTATTCGGCGACGCACCCCCGTACAAAGTAGCAGGAGACTGCCTCGTGCATTCCTCGCTCGCGGTGACATTGGTGAACGCAATATTGGCTATTTAGTACCGTCATTCTGGCAAAATTTATCAAAACTTCACACAATCTTCACATACTCCACATACAGGCACACAGCTTTTTCATGATTGCGTTACACAATATAGTCAACCTCACTAGTTACAACAAAATAAGGAGAAAGTCATGTTACCATCTATTCATTTTTTTCAATCAAGACCCAGCTACCTACGCCTATTTTTAGGAAACTTACACAACCCGTTTAAACTTAAAAAACTCGGACTATTGAGTCTATGCTTACTCATTATCGGACAAAGTTTTGCCGATACGAGTACATTGCCACCACAAACGGCACAATTGAGACTAATAGAAAATAAAAACCAAACCGTCAGCCAAGCTTTATTACTCAAAGCAAATGCAAAAGTTGAAGTCAATGCAATAGTTACCAGCGTAACAATGACACAAACATTTAAAAACAAGTCTTCCGACTGGGTTGAGGGCAATTATGTCTTCCCTCTCCCCGAAGATGCCGCCGTTGACACAATGACAATGCAAATTGGCGAAAAGAAAATTGTTGGAAAAATCCGTGAGAAAAAACAAGCAAAACAACTCTACCAAGCAGCCGTTAACAACGGACAAAAAGCGGCACTACTAGAAAGTCATCGCGACAATCTTTTCACGGCAAAAGCGGGAAATATCCCACCCAATAGCGAAGTGACCGTCATTCTGCACTACGTACAGCCAACTCACTTCCAATCTGGCGTATTTTCATTGGTAATCCCGACAACTTACACGCCCCGATACATTGTTAAAAACACCTTGCCCGGCGATATAGAGCAAGCAAACAGCGTAGACATTAACGACAAATTACCCGACCCCGTTTTTACACGTAACGGTAACAACCATCTCAATATCGAGATTAACATTAACGCCGGGCACGAGATTATCAACATAGACAACCCATCACACAACCTAAAACCAACCATCAACGAAAACCAGCAAACCGCACAATTGACCGCCGATAATCTTAGCATGGACAAAGACTTTCGCTTAAATTGGACAATTACCAAAAGTACAAAACCACTAGCACTTGCTTTTAGCGAGAAAACGCCACAAGGCTACTTCATCTCAGTTCTTTTTGTACCACCACAGCAAAAAGCTGACACTTATCTTCCTCGCGAAACCGTCTTTATTATTGATACATCGGGTTCAATGAGTGGCGATGCCATTCGACAAGCCAAAGCTGGAGCTTTAGCCGCACTAAAACATTTGCGTAGCGAAGACAAATTCAATCTAATCGAATTTGATGATCAGTACAGCCAGTTATTTACGCAATCACAGTTTGCCACTACTGAAAACATCGCACTAGCTCAAACATTTATACAAGGGCTTGATGCTGATGGCGGCACAGAAATGTACGAGCCACTGGAAGCTGCGTTAAAAAGCCCACAAACAGATAATTATTTGCGTCAAATTGTTTTTTTAACTGACGGAGCTGTCAGCAATGAAACAGCACTGTTTCAATTAATTCACAAAAAACTCGACAAATCACGCTTATTTACCATTGCCATTGGTGCTGCCCCCAATGCTTTTTTCATGAAACAAGCGGCAAAATTCGGACGCGGTAGCGAAACTAGCATAAGCGATATCAGTGAGGTCAGTGAAAAAATCAACACCCTATTTTCACAACTACAATATCCTGCGTTGACCGACATTGAAGTTAACGTTAATTCACCCCTGAATGCCGAGCGTTATCCAAACCCAATTGCCGATTTGTATTTAGGCGTACCCGTTATTGCCCATATCAAAACCGACACAGCCCCCCAAAACGGTGATATCACCATCACGGGCAATCATGCAATAAAGGGCAAAAAAGTCGCTTGGCAACAGCCAATCAACCTCGTCAAAACACAACACAACAAACAAGCCAGCTTGGCAAAACTGTGGGCAAGACAAAAAATCGAAAACCTTAATCATCAGTCTGTTATTTCAGGTGACAGCCAATCTGTTGATAACGAAATATTAAAACTTGGTTTAGATTATCAGTTAGTTACTAAAAAAACGGCGTTTGTTGCCATTGAAGAAAAAATAAGCCGAGACACTTTAAATACACCAATGAAAAACAAAACGATTGCCAATCATATGCCAGCAGGCAACACAATGAATTTCCCGACAACGGCAACCAGCAGCACATTAACTGCGATATTGGGTGGATTACTCCTATTCATTGCCACGATAGCCGCATTGGTAAGTCGCTATCGTCGCGAATATGTATAACTTACTTATTAGAAAAGAAAAATGAATCACATAAACCAACTACCATTAAATCAACCAATCTTTCAGCAAGCCCAACAACGGGGCTTGCTGAATAAACCAACAACACGCCAAAAAGCTTGCCCTAACCGACAAGTCACTCAGATATCAAGTCACCTAAAAGCAAATCGACAGCTGGTTAAACCAATGGCAAAAAATCGTTTTATGGAGAAACCTAAAAACATGCCACACCCTGAGCACTCAATGACGCAAATAAGTGCCGAATTAATTAACTTACTCAAGCCACATGAATAAGTCATGAAAAAAATAACAAAAACCAAAAGCAAAACCCGTTATCTTATTCTTGCCTGTTTATTGGGTTCAGTCGCTTTATTTGGCAATAGTTTATACATTCAAAGCAAAGCTGTTTTAGCCCAATACCTCATTCAGCACGCTTGGGAAATGACGCTAAAAACAGATAACCCAACGCCACCGTGGTCATGGGCAGACACCCATCCCGTCGCCAAATTCAGCGTACCAAGATTAAACATCGAGCAATACGTGTTAGCAGGTGCCAATGGTAGCCCTTTGGCATTTGCACCGGGGTTGTACGCTGGCACCAAAGATTTATCGACTGATTTGACAATGAAAAAATCACAAGAAAAATTACCCGACACCGTAATAGCTGGTCATCACAATACGCATTTTGACTTTCTTAAACAGCTTAAAAGTGGAGAAATTCTTTATTTTGAAAACAAACAGAAAGAAAGCCTTCGCTATCAAGTTAAAAATATTCAGACTTTTGATATTCGTCAGCAAAAATTACCTGCTTATTTCACGGGAAACACAATACAATTAGTCACCTGTTTGCCGAGTTATCTAGGGGAAATTCATCCCAACCAACGCTTAGTCGTCACACTGATTCGCCAAGGCTAAAAATTTCAGCAAATTTGTACTAATCTTTAACCATCAGTTTAACAAAAAGTTAAAGAATGGTACCGTCATTTTGGACTAATTTTTTATAAAGCCAATAAAATTAAACGAAACAAAAACGCAATATTACCAACATACACCCTTAATTACTGATAAAAACCACCACTGCGTTAACAATAAAAACTGTCGTAAACTTGACATAAAATCTCTAACAATACGTTATAATGCCAATCAAATAGTTTTATCACTATGAGAATCAAATAACCCTAACTAGAGGATAATCCATGAAAACAGATATTCAAATTGCTCGCGAAGCGAGCAAGCTACACATCAAAGATATTGCTGCAAAAATCGACGTGCCTGAGTCAGAATTACGTCAATACGGTCACGACAAGGCAAAATTGTCACAAGACTTCATCAATTCAATTCAAGGTAACAAAGATGGAAAACTTATCTTGGTTACTGCAATCAGCCCAACACCAGCAGGTGAAGGTAAAACAACAACTTCTGTTGGTTTGAATGACGGTTTAAACAGAATTGGTAAAAAATCAGTTGTTTGTCTACGTGAGCCTTCACTAGGTCCGTGTTTCGGTATGAAAGGTGGTGCAGCTGGTGGTGGACACGCACAAGTTGTTCCTATGGAAGATATCAACTTACACTTTACGGGTGACTTCCACGCCATTTCTGCCGCTCACAACTTGTTAGCAGCTATGATTGATAACCACATCAACTGGGGCAACAAACTAGGTATTGACATTCGTCGCATCGCTTTCAGACGCGTTGTCGACATGAACGATCGTGCTTTGCGTAACATCGTTGCGTCTATGGGGGGTTTGGGTAATGGTTACCCGCGTGAGACTGGTTTTGATATTACAGTTGCTTCTGAAATTATGGCGATTTTCTGTCTTGCGAAAGACTTTGACGATTTACAAGTTCGCTTAGGTAACATCATCATCGGTTACACGCGTGATAAAGAAGCTGTACGCGCTAAAGATTTAGAAGCTGATGGTGCAATGACTGTCTTATTGAAAGATGCATTTATGCCTAACTTAGTACAAACTCTAGAGAACAACCCAGCCTTTATTCACGGTGGACCATTTGCCAACATCGCTCACGGCTGTAACTCAGTGATTGCAACAAAAACAGCATTGAAACTTGCTGACTACGTTGTTACAGAAGCTGGATTTGGCGCTGACTTAGGTGCTGAAAAATTCTTTGACATCAAGTGTCGTAAAGCAGAATTAAATCCTGAAGTGGTTGTTATCGTCGCTACTGTTCGTGCGTTAAAAATGCACGGTGGCGTTGCTAAAGACGACCTATCAAACGAAAACGTTGATGCGGTTGTTGCAGGTTCTGCCAACCTTGTTCGCCATATTGCTAACGTTAAGAAATTTGGTGTACCTGTCATTGTTGGTATTAACCACTTTGTTCACGACACAGAAGCAGAATTAGAAGCTATCAAAGCAGTTGCCACAGAACAAGGCGTAAAAGCCATTACTTGTAAGCACTGGGCATTAGGCGGAGAAGGTACAGAAGAACTTGCACATGAAGTTGTCAACGTCATCGAAGGCCACACCGCACAGTTTGCACCACTTTACCCTGATGAAATGCCTTTGTTTGATAAAATCCAAACAATTGCAACTTCATTGTATGGTGCATCTGAAGTTGCCGCTGATTCAAAAGTTCGCAACCAGTTAAAAGAATGGGAAGCGGCTGGCTTCGGCAACTTGCCTGTTTGTATTGCCAAAACACAATACAGCTTCTCAACAGATCCTAAGTTAATGGGCGCACCAAGTGGTCACGTTATCCCTGTTCGCGAAGTACGCTTATCAGCTGGGGCAGAGTTTATCGTTGCCGTTTGTGGTGCGATTATGACCATGCCTGGATTGCCTAGAGTACCAGCTGCCAACCACATCAAATTAGATGAAAATGGCTTGGTTGAAGGATTATTCTAGAGCCCAAGTTTAGTTAAAACTAGACGCTTCAAAGCCCCTCCATTTTTTGGAAGGGCTTTTTTATTGATATCAACAAGTTATATATAAAAATTATAAAACTTATTAATATTTACTAGAAATCATAATTATTTTTTATTATAATTAGTAAAACTTATTCTAATCAACACATGAGGGTATCAAACATGAATAGCAAAATGAATCGTCGCAACTTCGTTAAGGCAACACTAACGGGAACAGCAGCAGCTTCTTTAGCTGTACCAACGCTAGCATCAGCAGAGAAAAAGCAAAAAGTTAACCTAAAAATGCAAACTTACTGGGGAAAAGAAGTTGGTGACATTTTCAAAGACTTGTCTAAGAATGTTAAAATAGCCTCAGAAAAATCGTTAAAAATCAAAGTTTACGAAGGTGGAAGTATCGTTCCTGATGCCGAGATGCTAGATGCTGTTTCTAAGGGCACACTAGACATGTGTGAAAGCTACGCTGGTTACTGGCCTGGTAAAGAAGATCTTGCAATTATCGAAAGTGGCATGGCTGGTGCATGGACTAATTATGACGAAGCAACTTACATTTTTGAAAAAGGATTAAAGCCGTTATTACAAGAAGCTTACGCAGAGCACAACATCCACTACCTCGGCACGGCATTTGGTGGTTCGTATGACTTGCTAACCAAAAAACCGGTTAAATCATTAGCTGATTTACAAAATATGAAAATTCGTGCAACACCAACCGTTGCTAAGATTTTACAAAAATTTGGCATTCCTACGGTATTTATGCCTGCATCTGAGCTTTACGTTGGACTTTCAACGGGAGCAATTGACGGCGTTATCTATGGTGGACCAATTGAATACACAGGCATGAAACTGTTTGAAGTTGCAAAATACTACACAACTTTAAACATGATTAATCCAGGTTTCACTGATACAATTCTTATCAACAAAGATAAGTGGGATTCACTAACGCCAGCCAACCAAAAAATTCTTGAGTTAGCTGTAACTGACAGTGCTGCAAACTTGCACAACTGGATGATGGAAGGCTCTTACGATCCTAAATACAGCTCAAACTTCAACTTCTCTAGTTTACCAGCTGAAGACTCTAAGAAATTACGTGTTGCTGCTCAAGAGCTATGGGAAGAAGAAGCGAAAAAATCAGCCAGAAATAAAAAGGCAATTGACTTCTTAAAAGAAATGGCAAAAAAACGCGGATAATATAGTTATAAAACAACTATGATTTTAAATAGCCTTTTATTACTGATAAAAGGCTATTTTTTATCGCTATACAGCAACCCCATCTCACCCCAGCTATAGCTATGCCAAAAATATTAGCAGGATACTTGTTCTGTGAAAGAATAGATTTTTCGTACTTTCTACTAGTGCTTTAGCGTAGACAAATAGACAAGGATTGTTATAATAACTATTGGTTACTGTAACAATAAGCTCAAAACGGTTTACTTAGGTAAAAGCTCATGAATTGAGAGTGTATTTATCAATATACAGTTTTATGGCTCAGGATTGGTTACTTTTACTCCTCTACGGTGAGTGAAAATATTTAAGTTCATTTGAAGGTCGCTTAAATATTTTCATTTTTTGTTAATAACACTTACAAAAGAAGAAATGATATGAATACATTACTTAGTTTAATTGACAAGCTATCTGTCAACGTTGGTAAGACTTTTGCTTGGCTGTCAATACCGATGATTTTTGTCGTCGTTTATGAAGTTGTCGCAAGAAAACTATTTAACAACCCTACTGATTGGGCACACGAAAGCACAACAATCCTTTACGGTACTTTTTGTATTATTGGAGCTGTTTGGACGCTGCATAACAAAGGCCATGTAAGAACAGAAGTTATACACCAAATCATGCCTTTGAGAATGCAAATTTTTTGTGACGTTATCACAGGCCTTTTAGCATTGGCCATGTTGACTATTTTATTTTTAGGTTCTTATGAGTTTGCTGCCGACTCGTGGGCAAAGCATGAAATTTCATCGAAAAGTACTTGGGGTGTACCAATTTACCCATTCAAGTCCGTTATTCCTTTTGCAACTGCCTTGATGATTTTACAGCAATTGGCACACATTATTAGAGACATGACTCGCTTATTTAAGCGACATATCCCTGTCGAAAACCTTTCTATCAAAGATTAACTCTGTAGGTACTTAATTATGTTTTTTGAAGCAGATCCATTATGGGTGACTATTGGCATGTTTGCCACCATGCTATTTTTATTAATTATTGGTGCACCGTTAGCATTCTCACTCGTCATTGTCGGTGTTGTGTTTTATTATACTTTTGGTGGTGTTGGCATTGACCAAGTTTTCAACTTATTGGCCACGTCAACCTTTGCCTCCATGGACAATTTCCTCCTAGTCGCCGTGCCCATGTTTATTTTCATGGGGCTGATGTTACAAAAATCGGGAATTACCGATGACTTATTTGAAATGATATCTAACTTGATGGGTGGTTTCCCTGGTGGTTTAGGTATTGGAACGATTATTATTTGTGCATTGATTGCTGCCATGGCTGGTGTTTCTGGTGCCGCAACAGTTAGCTTGGGTATTATTGCCCTACCCTCTATGCTAAAGCGCGGTTACGACAAAAAACTAACCACTGGAGCTATTATGGCTGGCGGTGCGTTAGGCTTCCTAATCCCACCATCTGTGCTGATGATACTTTATGCTTTCTTGGCTAAAGCCTCTGTTGGTAAGTTATTTGCCGCTGGTTTAATCCCAGGCTTAATGCTGGCAGGTATTTATATCCTCTACATTTTCATCCGTGCAGTCATCAATCCCAGTGTTGCACCATCTGTACCTAAGGAAGAGCGTCCTAATGTGATTGAGAAACTCAAATCATTACGTGCGTTAATTTTACCTGGTACGTTAATTGGTACGGTTTTGAGCTTCATTGTTTTCGGTGTTACTTCTCCATCAGAAGCTTCTGCTATCGGTGCGGCAGGTGCTATTGTTTGCGCCGCGGTTTACCGTACGTTAACTTTCGAAGTCCTTAAAGAAGTAGTCTTTGATACCGCAAAACTTATGGGTATGATTCTTTGGATTACCTTAGCCGCAGTATTTTTCTCAAAAGTTTACATGCTACTCGATGGCGGTTTAATTATTGAAGAATTGGTTGATGACAGTAACTTATCACCTATTTGGATTATCGTCATGATGCTGGCTTGCTACTTTATTCTAGGTATGTTCTTAGATGACTTTGCTATCGTCTTTATTACTGTGCCTATTTTTGTACCCATTGTTGAACAGCTAGGTTTCGACCCAATTTGGTTTGCCGTATTATTTGTGGTATCTATGCAAACCGCTTATCTGACGCCACCCTTTGGCTATAATCTGTTCTATATGCGTTCGGTGGCTCCGCCGGAAATTACAATTAACGATTTGTATCGTGCGGCAATTCCGTTTATTATTCTGCAAATTGGTGCATTAGCCTTAATGGTTATCTTCCCGGACATTATTTTATGGCTACCTAAACTCATCTATGGGTAATTAAAATGACTGAAGCAAAAGTTGGTATTATCATGGGCAGTCAGAGTGACTTGCCCATTATGAAACAAGCCGCTGAACTGTGCGATGAATTTTCTGTTCCTTATGAGCTGACCATTGTGTCAGCTCATCGCACACCTGAGAGAATGATGGAATATGCTCAGACAGCTCAATCGCGTGGTATTCAGGTTATTATCGCCGGTGCAGGCGGTGCCGCTCATTTGCCCGGCATGGTCGCCTCTATGACAACACTACCCGTTATCGGTGTTCCTATTCACTCTAGCAACTCTATTGATGGCTGGGATTCTATTCTTTCGATTTTACAAATGCCGAATGGCATTCCTGTTGCGACTGTTGCCCTCAACGCAGCCAAAAATGCAGGTATTTTAGCCACAAGAATATTATCTGCTAGCGATAGTGATTTAACGGAAAAAATGAGCCAATACAATCAATCTATGAAAGATAAAGTATTGGAAACTGTCTCTGAAGTCTCTAAGAACTATCCATGTGATTTTAAATAACTCCTTAAATTCCGTTAAATAACCCAAAAAGAAAAAACCAGAATGACGGTACTAAATCATTCTGGTTTTTTATTTTGTAGAGAAATCACTTTCTGCCACTGATATAGAGTCATGCCAAAAATTTTCCGCTACAGCATTGTATCCTCTTACCGTACTTATCCATACTTAGAATAAATCTTTCTCTCAGTGACAATCATATCAGGGCAAACATCCCAATCATTAACGGGAATATTCCCGTCAATACACTGTGCATCAAAAGCCACGCCAATCAATGTGCACAAATTATCTTGCTCTTTCTTGAGATGGTTTGCAAAAGTTCTATCATAAAATCCACCGCCCATACCAATTCGATTACAGTCAGTATCAAAAGCAACAAGCGGCGTCACTACCATATCTAAAGTATCTGCAGAAACATAATTCTCAGGATTCTCTTGAGGTATATCAATATCCAAAATATCTTTTGTTAATAAAGTGTCAGGAGCATAACGAGCAAATTTCAAAGGCTCACCCCACTGAATAACGACGGGCAAGTAGACTGCCTTACCGTCATCCCAAGCTTGCTCAATAATGGCTTTTACATCCACTTCTTCAGGCATATTCAAATAAGCACCAATACATTTTGCTTTTTGGTAGTTTTCTGTTGCTAATAACTGTTTAGCAATAGCGAGACTTTTTTCCGCCTTTTCCTCTGGGGATAATGCTTTTCGTGCTTGACGTTTTAGTTTTCGCCAGTCTTTTTGTGTATTCATTTTTGTCCTTCTCTATTTATTTTTAGCAGCCTTTGATCCCAAATAAATAGCAAATAAAGTCAGAGCTGCCCCAATCGCTTGCCACAACGTGATACTTTTCCCAAGCAGTACTAAATCAATGCCAAATACAGTGACAGGCTCCAATGACATAATTAAACCAACCAAAGCCACCGAAACAAACGGCATCGATTTTGCCATTAAAAACCACGCAATCACGTGAACAAATGCCGCATAAATGATAATCATCACCCACGAAGCCACGTCGTCTGTCATAAAACTAGAACCGTTCAAGTAACCATAAATCCCTATCGCCAAGGCTCCGGACATAGAGGCATAAAACATCGTATTCATCAGACTATACTTTTGTCGTTTAGCGGCTTCTCGCAAAAAAATCATAGAACATGCAAAGGCTATCGCAGACAAGACACCAGTAGTGATACCCAGTAAACCTTTTTCAGACTGCTGCGTCTCGTGATAGCTCAATAAAACCACACCAATAAACGTGAGGAACAGGCTTAACCAAAGTTTCCAGGATGGTTTATCGCGAAAAATAACAAGACCCAATATCGCCATAAAAAATACTTGTAAGCTATTTAAAATGGTCGCGATACCGGGGCCTACCAAAACAATACTTTGATTCCAAAAAGACAAATCAATGCCAAATAAAATACCAGCCATACTGGAAAAAAACAGAGCTTCAAAAGAAATACGCAAAGGTTCGTGACGGACAAGTAAAACAAACCCAAATAAACACCCTCCTAATAATAAACGATAGAAAGCAATAATTGTCGGTTCAAAATCAATAAAAACGACAAAAACCGCTCCAAAGCCCAAAAGCATTGAAGCAATAATTAACTGAACCAGTGGCTGTTTGAAAAACTGATAATTCAACATCCGAAAACACTCCCATTTCTACTAATATAACACCCTATTAAAGCACTTCCGCAACATTCAGCCAACATAAAAATAGAATAATAAGTACCAACAACCTAGTACTTTTTTATTGAAAGCCCCATAAAGTAGCTATTAAGTAAAGTAGTCACCTCATTATAAGGTTCAAACATCCAATCTAAGCTATTGTTATATCACAAGTGAAAACCAAACAACGTCTAAAAACGCAATCAAACTTTGTATCCTTAGGTAATCTCTATCTCTTGATACAACAATAGAAAAGCGAAAAAAAACTTTATAAACTAGACGATTTGTTTTAGATTATGGTTATGAACATTAAGGAAAAGATTAACGCTATTGCCAAGCAATCACGCATCGCCGCCAATGCTATGCTTGCCGCTAGTGCCAATGACAGGAAGCAAGCACTGTATACAATAGCAGACATCATAGAAAACCAAATTGACAAAATTGTTGCCGCCAATCAAATAGATTTAGAAAAAGGAAAAGAAAACGGCCTGTCTTCTGCATTACTAGATAGACTAGCACTAACGCCTGAACGTATTCAATCAATGGTGGCAGGTGTTCGACAAATCGCCGAACAACCCGATCCTATCGGTAGCGTCAGCCATCTGGCAACACAGCACAGAGGCTTCAAAGTCGGAAAAATGCGAACACCTATTGGTGTTGTTGGCATAGTTTACGAATCACGCCCTAATGTCACCGTAGATGCAGCAGCCATCTGTCTAAAATCTGGTAATGCCTGCATTTTGCGAGGTGGTAGCGAAGCGTTTAACAGTAATTCTATTCTCGTTGAGCTGATTCAAACCGCATTAAAAACAACATCTCTTGATACAAATATTGTTCAGTTTATTGATACCACTGACCGTGAAGCTGTTACAGCCATGTTAGAAGCAGTGGGATTAATTGACGTCATGATTCCAAGGGGCGGAAAAGGGTTGGTTAAACTTATCAGTGAAAAGGCAAAAATTCCTGTTATCAAACATTTAGATGGCATTTGTCACGTTTATATTGATGAATACGCCGATGACGATATCGCCATTGACGTCGCTTACAACTCAAAGACTTATCGCTATGGCATATGCGGTGCAATGGAAACTTTACTGGTTCATCAAGCAAAAATTGATAGTGTACTGCCGTCGCTCATCGAGAAATTCGAGCAAAAGGGCGTTGAATTGGTTGCTTGTGAAAAGATTGCCGATCAATTCAATTTAACTCTGGCAACAGAGGAAGATTGGGCAACAGAATATCTAGCGGCAAAACTGTCACTCAAATCAGTTGAAAATCTTGATGAAGCCATCAATCATATTAATAATTACGGTTCACACCACACAGATTCAATTATTACCAACCACTTAGCACAGCAAAACCGCTTTTTTGCTCTCGTCGATTCATCGTCGGTCATGGTCAACACAGCCACTTGTTTTGCTGATGGTTTTGAGTATGGCTTGGGCGCAGAGATTGGCATCAGCACTGACAAACTACACGTTCGTGGTCCTGTGGGTGTAGAAGGACTAACAACAGAAAAATTTATTATCCTTGGAAATGGAGAAACTCGTTCATAATGACTAAAAAACTACTTACTGCCAGCGAATTAAAAGATTTGGCAATCAATGCACTGGAAGATTTAAAAGCACAAGATATCGTTGTCTTAGATGTTAAAGATAAGGCCAGCTTTACTGACTTTATGATTGTTGCCAGCGGAACGTCTGACCGCCACTTAAAAGCAATGGCAAATGAAGTGCATATTAATGCAAAAGCTGCGGGTAATCCACCGCTTTCAACAGAAGGCGAAGACACTCGCAACTGGATTTTAGTCGATTTAGGCGATGTTATTGTCCACTTAATGCGTCCCGAAGTTCGCGAAATGTATGAAATTGAAAAGTTATGGCGTATTGGCAGCTCAAAACGCGGCGAAGACAACGCTTAAATAACGCTAATGTGCCTTGGCATTATCCTATTGTTATCAATGATAGCCACAGCCATTAGAAACACTTTCATTATCCTAACAATATAAAAATTATCAACAAAAAAGGAGTACACAATGAATATTACAATCACAGGTCGCCACTTAGAAATTACTGATGCCCTTCGCAACTACGTCAATGAAAAAGTTGCCCGTATTGAAGGTCATTATGATAAAATCAACAAGGTTAGCGTTACGTTGTCTTTTGAGAAGTTTAACCAAAAGGCTGAAGCGACTTTACATGTTACAGGAAATGACATTCATGCAGACTCTGTGAAAGAAGACATGTATGCCGCTATTGATGATATGGTCGATAAACTTGATCGACAGGTGAGACATTACAAACGTAAAATCACAGATCATCGTTCTTAAGGTAAAGAATTACTTAGAACCATTTTAATAAAGCTTGAATAAAACCTGACGATGTTTAGTAGCGTTTGTTGGGTTTTATTCAATTTGCTTTCGGTGCCAAGCACCTATACGGCTCCGATATGGATTAGTTTTTGGTGCAAAGTATGCTGTCGAAGACGGCATCATTAAAACAGTAAGGCAACACAACGCTGTAATAGTAATTAATAGACATCACTACTTACTATACTTGGCACAAATCGATTAACGCTTTCATTATTACTCATTTTACTAATCGTTACTAATAGAGATTCAATGACAAACAAAACAAATCATCTTCCAGAAGAAGCACCATTATCTTTTTCTCAGTTAGATATTCACCCGTCACTTCAAGATGCCATCGCACAGCTTGGCTGGGACAAATGCACACCAATCCAACAAAAATCTTTACCACTTACGCTTACAGGTCATGATGTTGCTGGTAAAGCACAAACGGGCACAGGGAAAACGGCTGCTTTTTTAATTGCGGTTTATCATTACTTGATGACCAACCCAGTCAAACCTAATGATGAAGGTCCTTGGGCGATGATTTTGGCTCCAACTCGCGAATTGGCGGTACAGATTTACCAAGATGCATTAAAAATTGGTTGCTACACAGGATTAAAACCTGTTGCCATTTATGGCGGTAAAGATTACGACGCTCAAAAAGCCGAATTTGAAGGTCAAAAACCTGATTTAGTGATTGGTACGCCAGGTCGCATTATTGATTTATATAAACAACGTTGTTTTAATTTAAAAAACATTGAGTGTTTGGTGCTTGACGAAGCGGACCGCATGTTTGATTTAGGTTTTATTTCAGATATTCGCTATTTGCTGAAAGGCATGCCAGATGCAAAAAAACGCTTAAACCTTATTTTTTCAGCAACATTCAGTTATCGCGTTCAGGAATTAGCTTACGAATACCTCAATGCACCGACAATGGTAGAAGTTGAATCGGAAACAGAAACTGCTGAACATGTAACGCAAACGCTTTATCACGTTGCCAACAATGAAAAAACACCTTTATTAATTGGTCAATTGCAAAAGCTTAATCACGAAACTGACAAAGCCGTTGTTTTTCTCAATATGAAACATGTTTTGGAGCGTCTAGCTCATACTTTAGAACACAACGGTTTTAATGTCGCGATGCTTTCAGGCGACGTTCCACAGAACAAACGCGAAAAGTTACTTAAGGCTTTCCAAAATGGCGAAAAAAATATTTTATTGGCAACAGATGTAGCCGCTCGTGGACTCCATATTGATGACATCACTCACGTATTTAATTACGATCTGCCTCAACAGCCTGAAGACTACATTCACCGCGTTGGACGTACCGCCAGAGCAGGAAAAGCAGGAAAAGCGGTCAGTTTCTGTTGTGAAGATTACGCCTACCACTTACCTGAGATAGAAGAAAAACTGGGAGAAAAAATTCCCACGGAAGGTATTTCTGATGAAATGCTTGCAGATGTACTTCCCGTTCCTGAATTCGTCCCTGAAAAACAAACTTCAAAAAGTGGCAATCAGAGAGAGAGAAGCAAAGGCAAAACAGGTAACCAACGTGGAAAATCACGCGTTAGAAGTACTTACGGACGCAAAAAAAACGACAAGAACAGCTAAGAAAACTGAAGACTAAAACTAAACTATCAGCTAATAAGTGTTAGCTGATAGTTTAGAGATAATAAAATATCTTTGTCGCAACTAAACAACCAATTTACAGAAAACCAACAAAAATAGTACCGTCATTCTGGAAATAGCAAACTGCTATAGCACTGCAAAGCAGTATCAATTAACACTATCAAATGACGCTTTTAGCACTATTTTTTTTATTGGAATTGTTTATAATGGCGGCGAATAATTAACATGACTGTAGTAAAATATAGTGAGGTCAATTAATTTCTGGTACAAGGCACATTGTCGAAGACAGCATAGCTACGGCGAGACGATGTAACGCTGTACCAGGAGTTAATTGGCCTTACTATAAATTAATTTTTGATACGAAGCTTGCCGTCGAAGACAGTATAGCTAATACGGCGAGACGGCGTAACGATAACGCCGTGACAAAAGTTAAGTATTTTACTATACACTTACAACAAAACACTTTTAGAGGAAATAATATGGCTACAATTATTGATGGAAAAGGCTTTGCAGAAAATTTACGCAAAGATATTGCAAAACAAACAGCAGAATTAAAAGAAAAAGGAATCACACCAGGATTGGCTGTTGTTTTAGTTGGTGAAGACCCTGCCTCACAAGTTTACGTCAGAAACAAAGGTAAGCAATCTATAGAAGTTGGATTTAAATCCGTAGAATACAAGTTAGACGAAACAACCTCTCAAGAAGACTTGTTAAAGCTTATTAACGAACTCAATAATGACGATAGCATCCATGGTATTTTAGTTCAGTTGCCTGTGCCAAAACACATTGATGACAATGCGGTGATTAATGCAATCGCACCGGAAAAAGATGTTGATGGTTTTAGTTTGCTCAACGTTGGACGTTTAAATGTTGGTGAACAAGCACTCGTTCCTTGCACGCCATTGGGCTGTACAATGCTACTCAAAGACTACTTTGGTGGCGACTTAAGCGGTAAAAATGCGGTTGTTTTAGGACGCTCTAACATCGTTGGTAAGCCTATGGCTAGCCTTTTGCTACAAGAAAGCTGTACTGTAACAATTGCTCACTCTCGCACAAAGAATATTGAAGAAGTGTGTCGTGCTGCGGACATCGTTGTCGCTGCTGTTGGGCGTCCTGAAATGGTTAAAAAAGAGTGGATTGGCAAAGGTGCCGTTGTTATTGATGTAGGTATTAACCGCATTCAACGCGATGGCAAAAACAAATTAGTTGGCGACGTGGACTTTGCTGATGTTGCTGATAATGCTGCGGCAATCACACCAGTACCTGGTGGTGTTGGTCCGATGACCATTGCTTGCTTATTGTACAACACATTAGCTGCTGCAAAACAACAAAACGGCATAAGCTGATTTTAAGCCATAACGGTATATTAAAAATATAGTAAACTTTACAAATCAATGTATTAAATATTAAAAATATTTGTGAAGTGAATTATTAGCTATGTCTATTTGAATTTTATGGGGGAATTATTCCCCCATTTTGCTATCTAGTAAAATCACTTAACTTTTGCTACAGCGTTATGCCGTCTCGCCGTATTAGCTATACTGTCTTCGACGGCAAGCCTTGTATCAAAAATTAATTTATTTCACTATAGAAAGCTTCTGTAACTAACACCATATGAGCAACGACAAACCCTATTTCACTTTAAGCACAACGGTTTCAGAAGAAATACCTGCAATCAAAGGCTCTCGATTTATTGGCATCGCAATGCCCATCGAAAATGATAGTGAAATCTCTCATCTATTGGCAAGCGTCAAAACACAATATCCCGATGCCAGACACTGGTGCTGGGCTTATCAACTCAGAGAGCAAAACAAAACGCGATTCAATGACGACGGGGAGCCAAGTGGATCTGCTGGCAAACCAATCCTTGCCCCCATTGTTGGTAGGGAATTGGTCAATTGTTTGCTGGTCGTTGTTCGTTATTTTGGCGGTACAAAATTAGGGGTTGGTGGACTGGTTAGAGCTTACTCACAATGTGCAAATGCCGTATTGGATAAGGCAAAATCAGAAGGAAAATGTATTCACATTATCCCGAAAATCACACTCAAAATGACTTACAGCTATAGCGAAACCAATCACGTTGCCGCCGCTTTATCAAAGCTTAATTTAACCACCAAAAACACGGACTTTAGCGACCAAGTAACGGCTGAGTTAGCAATCACAAGACAGGAAGTGGAAACAGTTAGTCAAACACTCAGCGAATATTGTGCAGGAAAAATTCAACTCGCCATTATTGAATAAAAGGTTTTTATTCGCCATAATACGAACACATAACAATTTAAAACAGTAGGTATTTCGCACAGATGATTTTTCTTTTTATTATTCTTCCACTAATTGCTATCTTTTTACTTGCCATGCTAGTTTCCACGTCAAGAAAAAACCAAAAGATATTAAAAAAGATTAGTGAAAAATTGGAAAAAAATAAGGACAAAAATGAACAGTTCAATGTCGAGCAAGCTGAAAAATGGTTTGAAGCAGGTGAGACAAAAGCACTGACTCAGTATTGTGAGCAATTCCTCAAAGAAAAACCCAACAGCTCTCAAGCAAATTGGTATTGTGGCTTGTCTTACTACAACCAAGGCGACTACCTTATCGCCAAAGACTACTTCGAAAACGTGATTCGCATTAATCCATTATGGCGTGAAGGTGCTGGTATTTATTTGCAAGAAATCGCTGAACACATTGGCGTTTCACCCACCACCACACTGCACTAAGCCCGTCGTCTCTGTATACCAGAATGACGGTACTAAAACCATAAAATAGTTGAGCAGCCAAATTGGCAAGCTCTCGATATAGTAAAGCTACACCAATAACGCTATAATGTCCCATTAATATTTAGACCAGCATAAAAAAATCTCATGGAAAAAATTTACAATCCTGCCGTCATTGAAAAACAGGCACAAACTTTTTGGCAAACCAATGACTGTTTCAAAGCAGTTGAAGACCCAAACAAGGAAAAATTCTACAGTTTATGTATGTTCCCCTACCCTAGTGGGAAACTGCACGTCGGGCATGTTCGCAACTATACTTTGGGAGACATTATTTCTCGCTACCAACGTATGCAAGGAAAAAATGTTATGCAACCGATGGGCTGGGACGCTTTTGGTTTACCTGCGGAAGGTGCAGCCATAAAAAACAATCGAGCACCTGCCGAGTGGACTTATGCCAATATTGACTACATGAAAAAGCAGCTTAACTCTTTAGGTTATGCTTATGATTGGTCTCGCGAGTTGGCGACTTGCCAACCAGAATACTATAAGTGGGAACAGTGGTTTTTCACTCGCCTTTACGAAAAGGGCTTAGTTTATAAAAAGATGGCAGAAGTCAACTGGGATCCAGTTGACAAAACAGTACTTGCCAACGAGCAAGTCATCGATGGAAAAGGCTGGCGTTCTGGTGCAGTCATTGAAAAACGTGAAATTCCACAGTGGTTTATCCGCATTACAGATTACGCCGAAGAACTCCTTGAAAGTTTGGACGATCCAGAAATGCAATGGCCTGAAAAAGTCAAAACCATGCAAAAAAATTGGATTGGTAAATCTGTTGGTTTGGAAATCAACTTCACAGTCGACGGATATAGCGAACCGTTGACCGTATTTACGACCCGACCAGACACGCTTTATGGCGTGAGCTTTATGGCAGTTGCCTATAATCACCCTCTTGCCAAACAGCAAAGTGAGAAAAATGCCGAGTTGGCAGAATTTTGCAAATCCATTTCCAAAACCTCAACGTCTGAAGCTGAGATGGAAACTATGGAAAAACGCGGCATGCAAACAGGCTTATTCGCCACTCATCCGCTAACTGGCGAGAAAATCCCAGTACTGGTAGCCAACTTTGTTTTGATGAGTTACGGTACTGGAGCTGTTATGGCAGTACCTGCTCACGATCAACGCGATTTTGAGTTTGCCAAAAAATATGATTTACCGATTAAGCCCGTCATTTCTCACCCTGAAGATTTTGATTGGCAGACCGCTTGGACAGAAAAAGGGAAAGTCATCAATTCTGACGAATTTAACGGATTAGACTACCAAACGGCCTTCGAGAAAATTGCCGACAAACTCATCAAGCAAGGTATTGCTGAGAAAAAAACAAACTATCGCTTACGCGATTGGGGCATTTCTCGTCAACGCTACTGGGGCGCACCAATTCCTTTCTACATCAATGAGGATGGAGAGTACGAACCAGTACCTCTAGCTGATTTACCGGTTAAGCTACCAGAAGATGTGGCTTTTGACCCATCTGGTGCATCACCGATTAAGGACATGCCAGAATTTATTCAAGCTGTGAATTCTGCTACAGGGAAGGCCGTTCAAAGAGAAACAGATACCTTTGACACTTTCATGGAAAGCTCGTGGTACTACGCTCGCTACACTTGCCCTGACAACGACGAAGTAATGCTGGATGAACGAGCGAATTATTGGTTACCCGTTGACCAATATATTGGCGGCATTGAGCATGCCATTCTCCACCTTTTATACGCTAGATTTTTCCACAAACTTTTGCGTGATGAAGGCTTAGTTTCCTCTAACGAACCTTTTAAAAGGTTGCTGACTCAAGGCATGGTTATCGCCCCAACCTACTATCGCGAAAATGCAGACGGCAGTAAAACATTCTTCAATCCCGACGACCTAAGTATTGAAAAAGATAGCAAAGGTAAGATTATTGGTGCAGTTTGCAATCAAGACGGACAACCCGTTGAAATTGGCAAAATCGAAAAAATGTCAAAATCAAAAAACAACGGTGCAGACCCACAAGCTCTGATTGACAAATACGGAGCCGATACGGTTCGTTTGTTTATTGCCTTTGCCGCACCGCCAGAGCAGTCGCTCGAATGGTCTGATGCCGGTGTTGAAGGTGCTAACCGCTATTTGAAAAAAGTTTGGAGCTATGCAGAAAAACACCGTGCTGACATTCAAAATGCCAGCGATAGTGTTGCGATAGAAAACACCAAGCTTAAAAATATTCGTCGTGAAATTCACCAGGCCTTGCAGCAAGCGACCAACGACTTTGCTCGTCAGCAATTTAATACGGTTATTTCAGCTTGTATGAAAATTTACAACGCCATTGCCAATATTGAAGCCTCAAATGATGAAGCAAATGCATTACGCCGTGAAGGTTACCGTATTTTATTATTATTACTTTCGCCAGTCACACCGCATATTGCCCATGCACTTTGGAAGGAATTAGGCTATCAAGGTGAGATTTTAGATACGGCTTGGCCACAAGTTGATGAAAAAGCTTTAGAACAAAGCGAAATCGAAATGGTCGTACAAGTGAGTGGAAAAATGCGTGGCAAAGTTCACGTTGCACCCAATACGGATAAAGAGACCGTTATTGCTATGGCTCTGGCTAATGACAACGTCAATAAATTCACTGATGGCAAAGAAATCATTAAGACGATTGTTGTACCAAACAAATTGGTCAACATTGTCGTTAAGGGTTAAACCGTCATACAGAAAAAAACAGGAGAACATTATGCGTCGTGTGATGATTGGTACTTTACTGAGCTGTATTTTATTAGTCGGCTGTGGTTTTCACTTGCGAGGGTTAAACAGTCAACTTTCTGACAAGTTTAAAAAAACCTACCTTGTTGAAAACAACCGTAGTGATGCGAGTCTTAATCAGGAAATTGCCTCATTAATCACCTTTAACGGTGGAAAATTAGTCAAGCAATCCGCCGCAGATGTTCGCCTAGTTGTTTCGCCAATTCGCGTTAGCAGTAGAGAAATCGCCGCCTCTGGTGACAACCTACTAAAAGAATACGAGAAAATCTATCGCGTTGAAGTAACCATCATTGACCAGAATGACGGTAGTCAAATTGGACATAGAACGGTTTCTAGTAGACAAACACAGCAATATGATGAGAAAAATATTCTCGCCAGTGATGAAGAAGGAAAAATCACTCAAAACGCAGCGATTAGAGATTTAGCTAACGAAATCATTCGTTATTTGTCGATAATCAAGTAAATACTAGGGATTTTTGTTGCGGCTATTTATGCTTTTTGCTATAGTTCGCAACGTTTTATAATTGAATAATTTAAGGTAAATAACTAAATATGGCAAAAGAAGATAGTATCGAAATGATGGGCGTTGTCGTTGAATCACTACCCAATACCACTTTTAAAGTAAAGTTGGAAAATGATTTAATCGTCACCGCAAGAATTTCAGGTAGAATGCGTAAGCACTATATTCGTATTTTAACAGGTGACAAGGTTCGTGTAGAAATCACGCCTTATGATTTAACTAAAGGTCGAATCACCTATCGTGAAAAATAATCTATCTTTTTGATAGAGTTAAAATAGCACATAATTCTTCACGATTATGTGCTATTGTTATTTCTACACCTGAAAAAATCAAGAACTAAGGAAACTCATCAATGAGCATCATTGTTATTAAATATTTATTAATCGCTGTTCAAGTCCTATTTATTGGACGATTTCATTTAGAACTCTCTAGAGTGAATGGCTTTGTTGAACCTGTTAATACGATTAGAAAAATCACCAACCCACTCGTACTGCCAATTAAACAATTGATTCCCTTTTGGGGAGCGAAAAAGTTCGCTGCGATTTTAGTTGCTTTTCTAATCACTTTTTTTACCGTTTTAGCCATCAATCACAGTGGCATTGGCTTGGCAGCAATCACAGCTGGCATTATGTTAGTTTTCACGTGGATTAGTTTTTTGCAGTACGGCATGTTTTTATTTGTTATCGGTTCGTGGATTCAAATCCCAGCCCTACAAGGAATTAACACGTTGCTCTATCAATTATTTGAGCCAATGCTAAGCCCTATTCGTCGCTTTTTGCCGAGTTTGGGCGGATTAGATTTTTCACCCATTGTTTTTCTATTAGCACTGTCTTTCGCAACCAATGCCTTTTCCAACTTGATTGCTCGCCTACTCTACTAACTCAATACAACCATGAAATATCCAGAAAATTTTGACGTAATTGTTGTCGGTGGTGGCCACGCTGGAACAGAAGCAGCTGCAGCCGCTGCTCGAATGGGTGCCAAAACCTTACTACTCACCCAAAACATCGAAACTATTGGCATGATGAGTTGCAACCCAGCCATTGGTGGTATTGGCAAAGGTCATTTAGTCAAAGAAATTGACGCAATGGATGGGCTTATGGCTCGTGCTGCCGATAGAGCAGGCATTCAATTTCGCACACTAAATTCTCGCAAAGGCCCAGCTGTTCGTGCAACTCGAGCACAAGCCGATAGAAATCTCTATCGCACAGCCATTCGTCAAATGTTAGACAACCAAGAAAATCTCACGATTTTCCAATCAATGGCTAGCGATTTAGTTATCGAAAACCATCGCGTTATTGGCGTTGATACGCAGCACAAAGTTCGCTTCCTAGGACGTACCGTCATTCTGACGGCAGGAACTTTTTTAGGCGGAAAAATTCACGTAGGACTCAATAACTACCAAGGCGGACGAGCTGGCGATACGGCTTCGTTAGCACTGGCAGATAAATTGCGAGACTTGCCGTTTAATGTCGAACGCCTAAAAACGGGAACACCACCGAGAATTGACGCAAAGAGTATCGATTTTACTCAGTGCCAAGAGCAACCTGGTGACGAACCGAGACCGATTTTTTCATTTATTGGCTCTCACGATGAGCAACCGCAACAAATTTCTTGCTGGATTACTCATACCAATGAGAAAACCCACGATATTATTCGCCAAGGTTTAGATGAGTCGCCCATGTACACAGGTGTCATTGATGGTGTTGGACCTCGCTACTGCCCGTCAATTGAAGACAAAATCATGCGATTTGCGGACAAAAACTCACACCAAGTTTTTCTAGAGCCTGAAAGTTTGACAAGCACTGAGGTTTATCCCAATGGGATTTCCACCAGCTTGTCTTTTGAAACGCAAATCAACTATGTTCGCAGCATGAAAGGTTTGGAAAATGCCATTATCACGCGACCAGGTTATGCCATTGAATACGATTTCTTTGACCCGCAAGATTTACACAACAGCCTAGAAACCAAAAGTATCGAAAATCTATTCTTTGCTGGACAAATCAACGGCACAACAGGTTATGAAGAAGCTGCCGCTCAAGGACTTTTAGCGGGCATTAACGCCGTACTTAAAGTACGAGAACAACCCCATTGGTTCCCAACTCGCGATATTGCTTATATTGGCGTTATGGTTGACGATTTAATTACTCAGGGTACTAAAGAGCCTTATCGCATGTTTACCAGTCGTGCAGAATATCGCCTATTACTCAGAGAGGACAACGCTGATCAACGCCTGACAGAAATTGCCAGAAACCTAGGCCTAGTCAGCGACGAACGCTATCGTCTATTTTGCGAAAAAATGGAACATATCGAAAAGAGTAAAGAAAAACTTCGCAGCACATGGGTTCAGCCAGAGATGATTAATGACAAGATTAACATTAACATCAATCGCGAAGCCAATGCCTACGACTTACTCAAACGCCCTGAAGTCCCTTACAGTGAGTTAGAAAAAGTCACGGTTATTGATAGCGAAATCCCAGAAACAATTAAAAGTCAGCTAGAAATTGAAATCAAATACGAAGGCTATTTAAAACGCCAACAAGATGAAATTGACAAACATAAACGCAACGAGGAAAAGAAAATCCCCGATAGTTTTGACTACCACACAGTAAAAGGACTTTCTGCTGAAGTTACTGAAAAACTCGCCAAAATTCGCCCCGAAACCATCGGTCAAGCCTCACGCATTTCAGGCGTCACACCTGCTGCTATCTCCTTGATTTTAGTTTACATGAAAAAATATAAGCATTAGCCCCAATCGCAAACGACAGGCAAGCCGCAAAAGAAGTTGAAAGAAAGCTAAGAAAAATCCAGAATGACGGTACAAAAAATGGTAAAATCACTCCATACACATTGCTGAATAAATAATGTTCAAACAATAAAAACATCATGCCGATAACATTAAATCACACGACGATTATCATCATAGTTACTGCAATTATTTCATTAATTTGCTTTTCTAATCGTCAGTTGCAATCTCAATTGCTGTTTTATCCACCTGCCATAAAATCGGGGCAGGTTTATCGTTTTATCACACACGGTTTTATTCACGCCGATACCAATCATTTATTTTTCAACTTATTCACGCTGTATTTTTTTGGTACAGCCATTGAAGATTTATATCAATCCTACTTGGGTCGTTTTGGTTTTGTCATTTTTTATTTGCTTGCCATTGTTGTTGCCATTTTCCCTAGTTATTTAAAGCATATAAACGATAGCAACTATGCTAGCTTGGGTGCATCAGGTGCGGTGTCTGCGGTATTATTCGCCTACATTTTACTGGCACCTTGGAGCGTACTGTATTTTTTTGGCGTTATTCCTATTCCTGCAATTCTTTTTGCTGTGGCTTATGTCGCCTATAGCATTTATTCACAAAAACGAGCGAAAGATAATATCAACCACTCCGCACATTTGTGGGGAGCTGCATTCGGCATTGCGGCAACCATTGCCTTAGAACCAAAAGTAGTTGGCTATTTTTTACAGCAACTATTAGTGAAATAAATTAATTTTTGATACAAGGCTTGCCGTCGAAGACAGTATGAGAATACGGCGAGATGGCATAACGACGTAGCAAAAGTTAAGTTATTTTACTATACTTAACCCCAATTTTTAATTAGGAGCTAATAATGAGCAACCAAGAATTAACACTGATTGAATCACACCGCATTAACAAAGGTGAACAACGCGTTTATGAACACCTTTCTGAGGCACTTAACTGCAAAATGCGTTTTGCCGTTTACTTGCCAGAAGATGCACTTGACGGCGATGCCTGCCCAACACTTTACTTTTTGTCTGGACTAACCTGTACAGAACAAAACGTTATTCAGAAATCTGCCTATCAGCGTTTTGCCAACCGCTACAATATCATTGTTGTCTGCCCTGACACATCTCCTCGTGGCGAAGATGTGCCTAATGACGAACGTTACTGGGTAGGACAAGGTGCCAGTTTTTACGTCAACGCAACCGCTGAACCTTACAACAAACACTTCAACATGTACGATTACATCGCTGAAGAACTACCAGCAGTGATTGAAAACAATTTCCCAACCAACGGACGTCAAAGTATCACTGGTCACTCTATGGGTGGTTTTGGGGCATTGTACATTGGTCTGACCAACCCTGATAATTATGATTCTATTTCTGCCTTTTCACCAATTGTTTCTCCTAAAAATAGTGACTGGGGCAAAGATGTCTTGCCAACCTACTTTGGTGAAGATTTTGAAAAATTCAGTGACATTGACCCTTGTGAACTCATCAAAAAAGCTGAAAAACACATTCCCATTTTGATTGACCAAGGAACAGAAGACGAATTTTTAGCCAATCAACTAAAAACAGAACTTTTAGAATACGCAGCAAAAGCCGCCAATTACCATGTTGAAATCAACATGCGTAAAGGCTACGACCACAGTTACTATTTCGTACAAAGTTACATCAGAGAGCATTTTGTTTTCCACGCTGAATATTTAGATGCAAACTAATCACTTAACTCATTGGACAAAGCCATGAAAAACACTTATCAACCCGAAGATTTAGCACTTTACTTTTCGCCATTGTGCCCGTTTTGTCATCGCGTTTTAAACGCGATGGCACAGTTGGGGTTAGAGCCCAATTTATCCACGAGAGATGCTAAAGGTATCGCTTTGAAAAACACTGATAGTGATAGAAAAGCCGCCGAAGAGCTACGCAATGGCGGCGGTAAATCAACAGTTCCTTGTCTGCGTATCAATAGTGATGGCAAAGTCAAATGGCTGTATGAGTCGCTGGACATTATTCACTTTTTAAAAACAAAAGTTAATTTATAGTCGGTAATATAGTCGAGTCAATTTTTTTTTGGTACAAGGCTCATCGGCGAAAGCAGTATTACAATACGGCGAGATGGTATGACGCCGTAGCAAAAGTTAAGTTATTTCACTATACCGGGATACACAGTAAAAATTAATTAATTGGAGAAAGAAAATGTGTGGAATTGTTGGGCTAGTTGCTCATGATTATGTCAATCAGACCATTTTTGATGCATTGACAGTAATGCAGCACCGAGGACAAGACGCCGCCGGTATCGTCACCAGTGATGGACAAAAGTTTTACATGCGTAAAGACAATGGACTTGTTCGCGATGCCATTCGTTCACGACATATGAGAAAATTGGTTGGCAACATCGGTATTGGACATGTTCGCTATCCTACTGCTGGCACGTCAAATGCTGCTGAGGCACAACCTTTTTACGTCAACTCACCCTACGGCATTGCTCTCGCTCACAACGGTAACATCACCAACACCGAAAAACTCATTAAAGAAATACACAGCGAAGATTTACGCCACCTTAACACCAACTCTGATTCAGAAGTACTGCTTAATGTTTTTGCTCACGAATTACAAGAACAAGGAGCGCTAGTCCCTACAGAAAAAGAAGTCTTCACCGCCGTTGAAAAACTTCATCAACGCGTTTCAGGGGGTTATGCAGTTGTCGCTTTAATTACAGGACATGGTGTTGTCGCATTCCGCGATCCGAACGGTATTCGTCCACTGGTTTACGGCAGTCGCCAAACCGAACAAGGGACGGAATACATGGTCGCTTCTGAAAGTGCGGCTCTAGACATCTCTGGCTTTAAACTAGAGCGAGATATTGCTCCTGGAGAGACCGTTTTTATCAATAAGGACAATCAAATTTTCACTAAGGTTTGTTGCCAAGAAACCCACAATAATCCCTGCTTGTTTGAATACGTTTACCTTTCTAGACCCGATTCTATTTTAGACGGTGTTTCTGTCTATCGTTCGCGTATGGCTCAAGGGATTAAGCTGGCACAGAAATTACAACGCGAATGGCAAAATCACGATATCGACGTGATTATTCCTATTCCAGAAACCAGTTTAACTGCCGCCAACGAAATGGCGCGCTATTTAGATATTGATTTCCGCCAAGGCTTTGTTAAAAACCACTACATTGGGCGCACGTTTATCATGCCTGGGCAAGCACAGCGTCAAAGCTCTGTTCGCAAAAAGCTCAATCCTATCCGTGCAGAATTTGAAGGAAAGAATGTATTATTGGTGGATGACTCCATTGTTCGCGGCACAACCTCACAAAAAATTGTAGAGATGGCGAGAGAAATGGGGGCTAAAAAAGTTTACTTCGCTTCTGCCGCACCTGTAGTTCGCTACCCCAATGTTTACGGTATTGATATGCCAAGTGCAGAAGAGTTAATTGGACACAATCGCAGCGACCAAGAAATTGGTCAAGTTATCGGTGCTGACGGCATCATTTTCCAAGATTTAGAAGATCTAAAAGCCTCTGTGTCGGACTTTAATCCGAACATCAAACAATTTGACACGTCGGTTTTCGATGGGAAATATGTCACCAGTGATATCAATGCCGATTACCTAAGCAGCATTGCTCAAAAACGCAGCGATAATGCCAAACACAAAAGCAGCGAACAAGTGCCACACAGCGAATCAGGTGGCGTACAGGAGAATATCGAGTGACCAATGATGAAATAACCAGCGGTGAAACCGACTTAGGCAAACTCGCAAAAACGCTATCGCCTAAGCTCAATCAAGGTGAGTATGTTTTTGTCTCCATAGCTGATAATCAAGCACCAGCCATAGAGAAAAAAGCCATTATTTGTGAGTTTCAAGAAGTTGAAGGCACGACGTTAATTATCAGCAAAGACGAAGCGGACAAACAGCATTTTAGCTATGATTATGTCGCTGCTTGGATTACGCTTGAAGTTCATTCATCATTACACGCTGTTGGTTTGACTGCCCTATTTTCTAACGCTCTGGCTAAAAATAACATTAGTTGCAATGTCGTTGCGGGTTACTACCACGACCATTTATTTGTTGATAAAAAAGATACTGAAAAAGCCCTGTCAGTGCTAAACAATCTAAGTGAACATTATGAAAAATAATTCTATCAAACGTGTAAAATTTGCACTGCCACTGACTTTTATCCTCTCTGCATTGGGACTTTATGCCTGTCAGCCAAGCCAAGAAACCATGAATGCACCTCAAAAAACACAAAACGTACAAATGGCAACACCGCTGGAACAAACACATTGGATTTTCAACAGTTCAAAAAAGACCAACGACCCAGCCTACTTTGTCTTAAGAAGCAAAGAAAATAGAATCACTGGCTATTCAGGTTGTAACCGTTTTTTTGGCCAGTACCGACATAACAGCAAAGAAACGATTATAGATATTCAAAATTTGGCCAGCACCTTAATGGCATGTCCAAATAGCGTTATCAACGAGTATGAATTTTTACAAAACTTAGAGAAAGCTGACCGTTATAACATTAAAGGCAATACATTGACTTTAATGGATCGTCAGGGTAAAACTTTGGCAAGCTTTACCGCAAAAAACCAAACAAAAAAACACCAAACAAACTTAAACATATTCAATTAGTTAAAAACAGGAAAACAACATGAGCATAACATACAAAGATAGTGGCGTTGATAAAGAAGAAGGCTACCGACTGGTTGAAAAAGCCAAATCAGCTGCTGCCGCGACCCATTCTAACCGCGTTCTTGGCGGTATTGGCAGTTTTGCCGCACTTTACGACATGGGTGGTTACAAAAATCCCGTTTTAGTATCTGGTACCGATGGTGTAGGAACAAAACTAGAAGTTGCGTTCAAACAAGACCGTTACGACACGGTGGGCATTGATTGTGTGGCAATGTGTGTTAACGACATCTTATGCCACGGTGCTCAACCACTCTTTTTCCTCGACTATATTGGCTGTGGAAAGTTAGACGCAGCACAAGCTGCCGATTTAGTGACTGGCGTTGCCGATGGTTGTCAGCAAGCCGATTGTTCATTAGTCGGTGGGGAAACGGCTGAAATGCCTGGTTTTTACAAAGTTGGCGATTACGACATCGCTGGTTTTTCCGTAGGTATTGTTGAAAAAGACGACATTATCAATGGCAGCAATATTGGCGAAGGCGATACAATTATCGGACTGGCTTCGTCGGGCGTTCATTCCAACGGTTTTTCGTTAGTGAGAAAAATTTTCCCTGACTTAGGTGAACTAATTGACGGCAAAGCAGTCGGTGAAATTTTACTCGAACCAACCAAAATCTACGTCAAAGCGGTACAAAAAGTTTTAAAACAGTTCCCTAACGCCGTGAAAGGTATGGCACACATCACAGGTGGTGGTTTGATTGAAAACTTACCGAGAACTTTACCTGAGGGCATCTGTGGTGTCGTTAATACGAACACCATTCCAGAACAGGCAATTTTCACCGCGATTGAGAATAAAGGGGTTGCTCGCTCAGAAATGTGGGGAACGTTCAATATGGGCGTTGGCTTTTGTTTAGTGGTGGATAGCCAGCAAGCGGATAGCGTTATCGAACTGCTTAAGCAACTTGGAGAAACGGCGTTTGTCTTAGGAGAAACCGTTGCTGACACAGGACAAGGAGCTATCCAACTCAATGACTAATCAATTAGAAAAAAAGGTCGTTGTCCTCGCTTCTGGTGGTGGTAGCAATTTTCAAACGCTTATTGACAGCTTACAGAATGACGGTACTAATATCCGCATTTCTGCTTTAGTTGTCGATAGACCTTGTCAAGCGACACAGCGAGCGAGACATCACCACATTGATTATTTTGAAGTTAATCGCCACAACGACAGCAATTACAATACCCAAGTGTTAAAAACGATTTGCCAGTCAGCTGATTTAATCGTCTGTGCTGGCTATTTGAGTATTTTATCGGCTGAATTTATCGCTCAGTTCCCTGAGAAAATTATTAATATTCACCCATCGTTGCTACCCAAATTTGGTGGTGCTGGCATGTACGGCATGAAAGTTCACCAAGCGGTGATTAACGCCAAGGAAAAAACTTCTGGCTGTACCGTACACTATGTCGACACAGGCGTAGACACAGGAAAAATTATTGCACAAGCGACTGTCGATATCGAAAAAGGCGAAACGGCAGAAACGCTACAGAAAAAAGTTTTAATTGAAGAACACAGACTATTACCAGCTGTCGTTAAAAAACTATTGCAAGATAGTAAAATAACTTAACTTGTGGTACAAAACTTGCCGTACTCAGCATGCTGTCTTCGACAACCACGCCGTCACTGCGAGTGAGGAACGAGCGTGGCGGTCTCCAACTACTTTGCAAGGTAGTTGGAGATTGCCACGTCGCTATCGCTCCTCGCAAAGACGTGTGATTTTCAAGGATTGATTGTAGCTAATACAACAATAGTATGTAGCAAAAGTTAATTTCTTTTACTATCGTTATTAAGGAGAAAAAACATGAATATTTTAATCATCGGTTCTGGCGGACGCGAACACGCTTTGGCTTGGAAATTCGCCCAAGATTCACAAGTTGAGCAAATTTTTGTCGCACCGGGAAACGCAGGTACTGCCAACGAAGCCAAGTGTCAGAACGTTGCCTTGTCCGCTGTTTCTGAGCTTAAGCAGTTTGCTTTGGACAATCAAGTTGGCTTGACCATGGTGGGTTCAGAAGAATTATTGGCACAAGGCATTGTCGATCAATTTCAAGCCGTACATTTAGCGATTTTTGGCCCTCACCAAGCTGCCGCACAACTTGAAGCAAGCAAAGCTTACGCCAAACAGTTTATGTTTAAGCACGGCGTAAAAACGGCAGATTACCAAGAGTTTACCGATATTGACAGTGCCTTGCAGCATTTGACTACTTGCGATTACCCCACCGTTATCAAAGCCGATGGACTCGCCGCTGGCAAAGGCGTTATCATCGCTGAAAACCAAGCCCAAGCAGAAATGGCGATTATGGAAATCATGTCGGACAAAGTCTTTGGCAACGCTGGAGATAAAGTCGTCATCGAAGAATTTTTAACGGGTGTTGAAGCAAGTATTCTCAGTTTCACAGACGGCAAAACCATTTTGCCGATGCTATCCGCCAAAGACCACAAAAAAATTGGCGAGGGTGAAACGGGGTTAAATACGGGCGGCATGGGCGTTATTTCTCCAAACCCATTTGTTACCGACGCCGTTTATCAGCAATTTATCGACGACATTCTCAAGCCAACATTAGCGGGCTTACAAGCTGAAAATTTAGGTTTTTCTGGCGTAATTTTCTTTGGCTTGATGATTAATGAACGCGGTGTCTTCTTATTAGAATACAACATGCGCATGGGCGACCCTGAAACGCAAACTGTCCTACCATTGCTTGACAACGCTTTAACCGATTTGGTTCAGGCTGGACTTGATGGCAAACTGGCAAAAACCAATTTATCTTGGAAACCCCAAAGTGCAACTTGTGTCGTCGCCGCTTCGCAAGGATACCCTGAAAGTTATAGCAAAGGCATGCCTATCACTGGCACGGAAAACATGGATTCACAAACGCTGTGTTTTATCGCCGGTGCTAGCCAGAATGACGGTACTTTATTGACCAGTGGCGGTCGCGTGCTGAACGTTGTATCTTTGGATGACAGCCGAGAAAAATCGATTCAGCGAGCTTATGAAAACTTACAAAAAATTAATTTTGAAGGCATGACCTATCGCAAAGATATTGGTAAAATCTAACGATGCAAAATTCACTGAATAACTTTTTGCCGCCTAAAAATTCTCGCATTATTGTTGGTATTTCTGGCGGTGTTGACTCTTCCGTGACCGCTTATTTACTCAAAGAAGCAGGTTACGATGTCCAAGGCGTGTTTATGAAAAACTGGGAAGAAACCTATTCCCCTGGTTATTGCACGGCTGAAGACGATGTCTTTGATGCCAAAGATGTTTGTGAAACCATTGGCATTCCTTTGCACACCGTCAATTTTGCCAAGCAATACCAAGAACGCGTTTTTAAGCATTTTCTCGCAGAGTACAAAGCAGGACGCACGCCAAACCCCGATGTGTTGTGCAATCGCGAGATTAAGTTTTCAGAGTTTGTTCAGTTTGCCAATAAATTAGGTTGCGACTATGTGGCAACAGGACATTACTGCCGTCGCATCAATATTGAAAATAACGGTGTTGTTCAGGCTGCTTTGATGAAAGCTCAAGACCACAACAAAGACCAAACTTATTTTTTAAATGCGATTAGTCAGCAGCAATTACAGCTTGCCCTATTCCCTTTGGGCGATTTAGAAAAACCGCAGGTTCGAGAAATCGCTGAAAAAGCCGATTTAATCACTTACGACAAAAAGGATTCAACGGGTATTTGTTTTATTGGCGAACGCAATTTCCGCGATTTTCTGTCTCAATATTTGCCAGCCCAACCGGGGAAAATTGTCACGCTAGAGGGCGAAGTTATCGGCGAACATAATGGCTTGATGTACTATACCATCGGGCAACGCCAAGGTTTAGGCATTGGTGGCTTGCAAAATTATGACGATAGTCCTTGGTTTGTCGCAGAAAAAGACTTGGATAAAAATGAATTAGTTGTCGTTCAAGGCACCAACAACCCAACGCTATTTAAATCCAGCTTGGTTGCAGGTCAGTTAAATTGGCTAAGACAACCACCCAAAGATGGTGCGACAATCTCGGCAAAAACTCGCTACCGTCAGGACGACCAAAAGTGTACAATAAGCTACTTAGACAATACACATATTCAGGTACAGTTCGAGGAGCCACAAAGGGCATTAACTTTGGGGCAGTACGCAGTTTTTTATGACGGCGATGAGTGCTTAGGTGGCGGCGTTATCGAACAAACCCAAAAACACTAAAAAAATCAAAGTAAAAAAGTAAAAACTTAAGAATAAAATCAAGAGTAAAATTATGACAATGAATAATGACGAGCAACAAGTTATCGCTCTCGCAGCAACACTACAAGCACTTTCAAGTGTCGAAGAAATCGCTGTCAAAGGGCAATTCGACGAACGTCACGCACTGCCTATTTTCCATTCTCTAGCGACTTATAGCCCAGAAGATACACTATCGGCTTTTGGTGGTGATATGTACCAGCTTCAATACGGCATCAAACAATTAAAGCGTTTGTTTGGCGATGAACTCAATCGCGACTTAGCTCAGTATTTATTGGCGGTTGTCAGTATTGAATTAAAATTGGTTAAAAATCCTACGATGCGTCAAATTTTACAACAATCATTGGCAACTTTATCTGCTGAACTCAATAATTTTTCCGTGGCAAGTAGTCACTCTGATGACAGCGAACTAGATGATGGTGAGCTAGGTGATGACGAAGTGGTGAATTCTAATTATCAAAGTGCCGAAGACTTTTTAGTTTCGTCAGAAATTATTGCCGAATTGGCAACTACTTATAAGCAAACAGCTAGCCAAATTGAGCCAAGAATCATGATAAAAGGCAATCACCAGTTTTTACAAAATGAACAATCAGCCAATCAAATTCGTGCTTTATTGTTAGGTGCGTTACGAGCCATTGGTTTTTTCCGTCACTACGGTGGCAAACGCATGGATTTCATGCTCAAACGCAAACAATATTTGGCAATTTGTGAAACTTTGCTGTAGTTATTTTTACCCAAAATATTAAAAATATCCAATTTAGTACCGTCATTCTGTGTACGGTTGGTGTTAAAAAACATACGATACTTTAATTTACATTATATAGAAATACATATTCCTGGAGGGAAAACATGTCTGAACCACAATTTGAAATTAACAAAATCTACACTAAAGACGTTTCTGTCGAAAGCCCAAACGCACCTGAAATTTACAAAGTCGAATGGCAACCTGAAATTGATTTACAATTAGCCAATGACATGACGGCCCTTGAAGAAGAAGGACTTTACGAAATTTCACTGACTTTAACCGTTACTGCTGAATTGGGTGACAAAGTCGCTTATATCGCTGAAGTTGAACAAGCGGGCATCTTCACGATTGAAGGTTTTGAAAGTGAACAGCAAACTTACCTCATGGGTGCGGTCATTCCTAACATTTTATTCCCTTACGCTCGCGAAGCGATTTCTAGCTTGACACAAAGAGCAGGCTTCCCAGCGATGTTGTTAAATCCAATTGATTTTAATGCCTTGTTCCAAGAGCATTTGCAAGAAGCACTAGCAGAAGAACAAGCAGGTGAGCAAGAAGAAACATCGGAAGGTGATGACGCAGAAGCACCAACCAAGCACTAATTATTCTTTAACTATTAATAAGTTATCATATTATTATCACGCTTATGAATAAAATCATTGTCCTTGGGGCAGGTAGTTGGGGGACCGCACTTGCCATTAACTGTGCGAGAAATCCAGAGAATGAGGTCTATCTTTGGGGGCATAACCCTGAGCATATCAGCAATTTACAGCGAGAGCGAAAAAACGCACGCTATTTGCCACAGGCGACCTTCCCTGACAATCTGCACCCGACTGATGATATTTCTACGGTTTATGATTGCGATATGATTTTATTGGTTGTCCCTAGTACGGCTTTTCGAGAAGTACTAGAGGCAATCAAACCCTATTTCTGCCAGCAAGCCATTGGCTGGGCAATTAAAGGGTTTGATAACCAAACTAACGAATTGCTTAGCTACACGTTTAAATCTATTTTCCCCGACCGCGATTATGCAATTGTTGCCGGTCCTAGTTTTGCCAAAGAAGTGGCTTTGGGGCTGCCTACAGCTGTCACCATCGCTGGTAGCTCACTCGAATTTGCCAAGGACTACACGCAATTTTTACACAACGAAAATTTGCGAACTTACACCACTGATGACGTGATTGGGGCTCAAATTGGCGGTGCGTTAAAAAACGTTATTGCAATTGCCTCTGGTATTAGTGACGGCTTGGGATTTGGAGCCAATACGCGAGCTGCGATTATCACTCGCGGACTCTCCGAGATTGCCAGAATTGCCAAAAAAGCAGGCGGCAGATCTGAAACCTTAATGGGACTGTCAGCATTAGGTGATTTAATGCTAACAGCGACGGACGATTTGTCTCGCAATCGTCGCTTTGGTCTATTACTTGGACAAGGCAAAACTATCGACGAAGCACTAGAAACCATTGGACAAACTGTTGAAGGTTTAACAACCGCTGTTGAGGCCAACGCCTACGCTAATAAATACCAAGTCAGAGCACCGATTATTTGTGCCATCGAAGGCATTATCAGCCATCGACTTAGCGTCAAAGAAGCCATGCAACAGCTACTGACACACCAGCCTAAAATCGAAACCGAATAAACCTCAACGATGACCATGAATAAACCCCAAAATAATGTCGGCATGAGACGCTTAATGAATGCTTGTAAATTTTCTATGCAAGGCTTCAAATCAACCTTTAAAACGGAAGAAGCCTTTCGCCAAGAGTGTTACCTAGCCATCATCGCCCTACCCTTATCTTTTTTTATCACAGATAATGTGATTGAGTGGATTTTATTGGTGGTCAGCTTTCTACTACTCATGTTAACAGAAATTATCAACTCAGCCATTGAGGCAACGGTTGACCGATTTGGCGGCGAATATCACGAACTGTCAGGAAAAGCCAAAGACGCAGGCTCCGCCGCCGTCGCCATTGCCATATTAATTGTTTGTGTGACTTGGGTTTCTATCTTAATTTTTTAAATTTTTCCTAAAATAAGCTGAAAAAATAAGCTGAATTGGTACCGTCATTCTGAGCTAACGATAATCAGATAACGCTCGCAATAATTCAAAAAGTGGCAAGCCCATAACAGCAGAATAACTCCCACTCAAATGCGTAATAAATTTTGCCCCCAAACCCTGAATAGCGTACGCACCTGCTTTATCACAAGGCTCTCCCGACTGCCAATAAGCTAGAATTTCCGCATCAGACAACTGTTTAAAAGTCACTTGAGAAGTCACCAACTCAGTGTGTTGTTTATTGCCATCAAATAGCGAAAAAGCCGAATAAATGTGATGCGTATTTCCCGATAACAACCTCAAAATTCGCTGGGCATCACGATAATCAACAGGTTTGCATAACAATTGTCCTGCAAATTCCCCACAAGTATCAGCCGATAAGACAATTGGATTACCGCTTTTTTCTTCATCCGTTAAGCTGTTCCAAGCAACTACGGCTTTTTCACTCGCCATGCGCTCAGCATAATGAAAAATAATTTCCCCATCACAAATACTTTCATCAATATCAACCGTACGTTGCGTAAAATCAAGCTGTATTTGCTGTAACAACTCTGCCCGACGCGGAGAGGCTGAGGCTAGGATTAGTGGGGGTTTTAGGTGTGTCATTGCTAAGGCTTCACTGTCTATAAATTTCATCCAAGGTCTTACCCTCAACATTTTTCCATTCTACCCAACCATTACTTTTACTTCCAATACAGAAATCTGCAGCTGCACTAGGGGAATTAAACGTATAGTCGCTATTAAGTGTCCATTGACTGTCATTGATATCCACCAAACGACTAATAAGCTGTTGGCGTTTTTCTGATAACTTTGCAAATGAAGGGCTTTCCTTATTGGCAATAACGCTACCTTTTAACACAGTAAAACCATTTTCGTCATAATATCCCTTAGCTTGGCTATTTCTACTGGTATAGAAATACTCAATATCGGTTTTACTTTCCTGAGGCTTAAACAACGGATAATTTAGAAATTCAGTGATAAATTTTACGTCGGTAAAAAAATCATTAATCGTATCTTTTTCGTGGCGTTGTAATTTGGGTTCTTTGGGGTTTTGCTTGTTCTCTTTTAAATCATAGTGATTGTTTTCTTTGGCGTGTTGCAATGCCAAAAATTCTAAATAG
>PDWI01001516.1_pt1 | contig 36633 bp, 26 predicted proteins | sample 1430891 | NCBI WGS metagenome assembly PDWI01 (sample SAMN01162508, study PRJNA174530) | Oral metagenome, whole genome shotgun sequencing project. | biome: Marine environment; feature: Marine mammal; material: Swab sample of the gingival sulcus; isolation source: swab sample of gingival sulcus... | reverse complement strand
TTGGTTTAATACAGTTGATAAATTGGCTGTATAATTATTTACATAAATAGACTCACCTATGAAAAAACGAATAGTAGTTGCGATAGATGGTTTTTCGTCATGTGGCAAAAGTACGATAGCCAAACAACTTGCTAAAGCCGTAGATTATACATATGTTGATACGGGTGCTATGTATCGTACTGTGGCATATTATGCTATTTTAAAAAAAATTGTTACGGAGCAAGGTATAGATAAAATGGCTTTACAAAAGGATATTGATAATATAAATATTTCTTTTTTATCTGTCGGAGGGCGACAGCATACATTGCTTAATGGCGAAAATGTGGAGGATAAAATCCGTTCGTTGGAAGTAGGTAATGTAGCAAGTCGTATTAGCTCGTTGAGTTTTGTCCGTAGAGCTATGGTGAAAAGACAACAAAACATAGGCGAAAACAAAGGTGTTGTAATGGACGGAAGAGATATTGGTACGGTAGTGTTTCCCGATGCGGAGTTGAAGATATTTGTCACGGCAGATGTCGAGGTAAGAGCCAAAAGGCGTTATGAAGAGTTGTTGGCAAAGGGTGATGATGTTGATTATCATTCCGTAATGCTTAATATTGAGGAGAGAGACCAGCGTGATACACAACGGACAGACAGTCCTTTATACAAGGCGGACGATGCTATGTTGCTCGACAATTCACATCTATCTATTGACCAACAGCAACAAGTGGTTATGCAATGGTTTGAGAGGGCTACAGACGCAACTCTTCGTTAGTGCCAAAGCATAAGTTGTATAACTCAATTAGTGCTGGTAAGTCTTTGACATTGAGTTTCTCCAAAATTCGCTTTCGATATGTACTTATGGTAGATGGTTGAATATCAAGTTTATTGGATATTTCCAGATTGCCAAATCCTTGTACATACATATTCATCACCTCTGCCTCTCTGACAGATAGAGTGTTAAATAGTTTTTCGGGATTTATCTCGTTTGATGTGTTATGAGTATTAGTTACTTTAAAATACTCTTTGTTAGATAGAATGGTTGTTATTGCCTCCACTATAGTATCTTCGTCTGCTAACTTACTCACAAAGCCTTTGATTCCCATTGTTTTCAACTTGTTTGGCAGTAGGTTTTTGTTTAATCCTGTATATACTAGTATTTTGATGTTTGGTTGTAATGCTATTATTTTATCGATGAAAAGTAAGCTGTTATCATTTTCAAAGTTTATATCTAATATCAATAGTTGAAATTTTTTTTCGACTTCAAACTTTTGCTCTATCTCAGTGAAGTTTTTTGCAAAATATATCTCATATTTTGGGAAATATGTTTGACAAATAATTTTTAATCCACCTCTGACCAGTAAATGATCGTCTGCGATAAGAATTTTTTGAGGCATAATATTATGTTGTTTATGTTACAAATCTTGTTTTTTTGTACCTCTGAGATGTAGTTTAACGGTAGTACCTTTGTTGGGACTACTAATAATGTTGATGCCACCTCCCAAATGCTCTACTATCTCTTTGCAAAGATGTAGCCCGAAGCCTATACTTGATGTTGAAGATAGGTTATTATTTTTGGAATCAAAAGGTTTAAATATTGATGACAATTGGTTTTCGGTCATACCTGTTCCTGTGTCTGCAACTACTATTTCCAGACGGAATGAGTCGTTGTCCAAATCCGAATATTTGGTTGTAACCTCTATATTACCCTCTTTTGTATATTTGATAGCATTGCCTATGAGGTTGAAGTAGAGCCGTTGTAGTTGTTGTTTGTCGATATTTATCAATCTGTCTTTTGGTACAAAGTTGTTGTTTGTTATACTGTTTTGCTTTGTTTTAGCAAGAGATAGAAAACCATTGACAGTGCTGTTTATCTCAGAATATAGATTCAACTCGATAGGTTTATTTATAGTGCCTAATTTTTCATTCTTTAAATATTCTAATATTCTATTGGACAGTAGGTAAGCAGAGTCGGTAGTGTAATTTATAGCACTATACATTTCTTTTTTTTCTTCGCTGTTTTCCATAGCAAGAAGTTGTTTGATATATAGAGATATTATTTTTAGAGGGGCTCTAACATCATGGCTGATGATACTAATGATATTGTTTTTTGTACGTAAGTTATTTTTTATCGTTTCTAAATTATCCGCTAATAGCAATTCATACTTATAGTTTTTTTGAGTGATAGATGCCAGTCCAATAATTAATATTATCAACATCAAAGAGAGTATGAGTAGGATATAAAATCGTCTCTCTCTGTTTTGCATATATTGTAAATCATATTTTTGATTCAATATGTTGTCTTGCTCTTGTATGGATTTTTCATAATCGGCAATTAATTTCTGCGACGTGTTTTGAATCTCTTCATTGATTTTCAAAAGATTCTGTTTTTGTTGAAGTGCTAAAGTATAACTATTGTTTATATTGTTGATTTCAGTTTGATAGTGTTTGTTTACTTTGTCTAGTAGTGCTTTAAATTGTTCTTCTAGTGAGCCAATTATTTGGTCATTGTTGTATTCTACTATAATTATGTGAGTCTCTTCCTCTTTTTGAACTTCCGTTTTGTTGTTTAGAGCATTGCCTAGCCTTGAAAACAAGCCTTTCTTTTTGATACTGTCGGTATGGCGGGTTGTTTTTATTGTGGTTTTGATACCCATTTCGTCAAAATCCATTTTGCGATATTGACCTTGCTCAAAATTTTTTTTATTTAACAAATTATTCAATACCTTTTCAGATACTTTGTTTAGACTATCTTTAAAAAGAGTCAATTGACTTTCTATGCTATCGTTAGGAGTCTGATTTGTCGAAAAGTTCTTGTGATTATTTTTTAGATATAATGTGTCGAATATTGTTTGAGAATGTTTCATTGTCTCAAAATATTTTCTGATAGTTTCTGCACTATTGTTAGCCATATAGTCTAACAGGTAATTTTGCGATTTGGCAATATTTAATTGAGCAGAACTAATATCTTTTAGCATCGCTTGATTCTTTGCTATGCTGACAAAATAACTTTTGGTTTTCTTCTCGTTTGAGATTTCATTATATATAAGGATTACCAAAAGGGTTAAGATTATAAATGTGATTGCAAACAGCGATATTTGTGTAACCCTTTTATAGCCTATTCTCTTATTTTTCATATTATCAATAGGGGTAATATTTGTAAAGTTTTTTTTACTCCACTGACTTTAAGTTCTAAAAATCAAGTTATTAGAAAAGTATCTGATGTAAAATAAAATCACACCAGATACTTATTGTGTGTGCTATGCTAATTACACGATTAAGGCTTTTTGTAATTCACCTTAAAACTAATTTTGTTTGACGAGTCATCTTTGGGATAGAATGTATATTCTATTATATGATCGCCAGTTTCTTTTGGCATACTATGTGCTTGAATGCCTATTTCAGATTTGCCTTCTTCAAATTCTATTGGGAATCTAAATTGCTCTGAGCCTTCCATATTTCCAATTTTACAAATGCCAATACATAATTGTGTCTCCAATCCTATGGGGCGTTTTACATCAACCATAAGAATGAACTCTTTGTTAGATTTTAGAACGCCATTCATCTCGATTTTAGAAGTTTCCCCCTCCATTATCTTGTCAAAAACGAAACTATCGCCATCTTTGACAATGACTTCAGTGCCATCTTGTTTATGAATCACAATGCTGTAATCTACTTTATTAGTATCATCTACTTTTTCTTTAGTACAAGCCGTAAACATAGTAGCCATCAAAGCTACAATCATCATTACATTAAATTTTTTCATATTTGTGTGTGTTTTATAAATATTCTTTTTAAAATTCTATTTTATTTGCTGTCAATATCTCTTTTGTATTGCTGTTGATTAATACAGCTACTACCGAACAATTTTCGAGTTTCCACTCACTGTTATTAGTTTTGTATTTTATTGTTTTGTTGAATGTGGCAGACGGAGTCATTGAGACACTTTCGCCCCAAAGTCCATTTATAGCACTACGAAGCACATGGTTGTGTTGGTAATTATTTATTATCGTTCCAGATACATTTTGAGTGCCTATTATATCGTCTTCCAAAAGCCATAATATCAAAGAGGTATTAGAGATAGCTTCTGTGGTAGATGCTTTGATGTTGATAGTAATCTCTTTCTGGTCTTTGTCGAGTGTCGCTTCTAACGATATTTCGACAGGACATTTGCGGGTTATCCTTTTGGTGACCGCCGAACTCCACAAGTCCGCATCAAGTATTATCTTGCTTTCGTATGGGGCAAAATCTACCGCCCCTGATGGTAATACTATTTTTGATAAGTCGCCAAAGTATTTGTAATATTCAGTTGCTTCTGTGGAGCGAAGGTCAAATTCTGCATGGTTGAAACTACAATCAGGATACATTGCTACGCCTATTATTTTATCTCCCGCAGTGTTGTGCATTTTTGCCAATAGTTTTGCTGCATTAGGGCAGTTGCTACACATCACGCCGGTGAAGTCTATTACTACAACTGGTTTTTTGAACGATGACGTATCTGCTTTGGTTACTCTTTTCTCCTCAGAGATGTTGTCACACGAAATTAGTGCAACTATTGTTGTGATAATCAGAGGTATATATTTGAAATTCATAGTTCTATTTTTGTCTCTATTAAAAATTCATATTATAAGATATTTGTACTCCTTTGAAAGCTGGTACATATCGACATACTCCGCCTGAACAATTGTATCCTGCACGAGTGCGTCCATAAGCTACTTGAAAACGGTGAGTACCAAGATTGTATGTTACTCCGCCGTTGTAGTAATGCAATTTAGTAGCACCTACATTGTACATATCTTGAAAAAAAATCATTAGTTTGCCAAATAGAGATGCTTCCACAAGTCCGAAAGCCCAATCTCCCTGATTAGCTCTCTCCATAGGTTTGCGATATGTAGCAGAGTTGGGATTTGTATCGCCACTGTACGAACTTGCTATTAAGTATTGCAATTCGTATCTTAAATTAAATTTATGTGTTATTTTGTTTTTACCCTCGAAGATAAATATGTTGGAAGTCATTATATCTTCTGGCTCGCTCAGTATTACTTTGGGATTGTATTTTTGGTAGAGATAGGTTGTCGAAAAGGCGAATGACTTACTAACTTTTTTTGATATTTCGATATTGATGTCGGTGTAGTATGTCTTGCCAAAACCAAAAAATGGTGATTTATAACCATCGCTACCTTTTATATTGTAGTTCGGATTTTTTTCTCCACTGATAAGATAATCTTTGCCGTTGAGGTCTTTTACGAACTTTTTTTGTAGTCCGCAAACATAAGATGCATTTAGTTTGATTGTCGTGCCATATTTACCACCTATTTTTGTCCCTTTTTTGAATTTATATCCAAAACTACCTTGCAAAGCCCATTCGCCAGATGGTTGTGTGGCATAAGGGTGCAATGCCGCCAATGCATAAGTGTGAGTCTGAGTGAATGCAGGGAGGTGGTTGATAAAAGCTCCGCTCCCTCTTTTGGTACGAATACTGCGAAAACCCATATTGTCGCTTCGTTTGATTTGCAACATAGCACTTAATCCTCTTTGTGAATATGTACCAGAGAGTAATAGGGCGTTGCCTTTTTTGTAGATATATTCATTGTCTGCACTTGGGTCATTTGCTTTTAGGGCATATTCTACTAGGAAACCTAAATTACCCTTTTGTAGCTGCAGCCGAATATCGGTAGCCCCCACATTTTTAGGCAAATTTAATCTTTGGTCAAGAGTGCGGTAAATATCTTCGTCAGGCTGGTACTTGCTGACAAAAGATGTTCCAAGCATTATATTCCAATTGTTTTCGAATAGTGGTTTTATCCATTCGTTGATGTTCATTTCAAGGTCTGTACCCCATACTGCACCTTGCGAAAAGTCAAATCCCCAATAGTTGTCAGCATTATAGTTGAAGTTGATCCTTTGGACGCCACCAAGTAGTTTAAATTTGACACCACGATATGGCTGTATAAATAATCTCACACCACGCAATGAATTGTCTAACCCCAAAGAACGCTCTTCATAGGTGCGAAATATGAGTCCACTACCGAATTGGTCATAGAAATTCCCAAGTGTCAAAGTGCTGTTTTTGAACTTTCCTTTGATATAAAAATTTGGTATTCCAGCCCCAGCAAACTCTTTTTCAAATCCCGGCAATGGTTTGTTGAGTAGTTCTAATCTTGCTCCAGCATCAATGTGTCTACTGCCATAGTTGATAGTCAAGTATGTGTTAGACAGGAAGGTATCTGTGATGTCTCCGGTGCCTATTATACTATCTTTTTGAGGCGACAACATATCGCTTTGAATACTACCTGATATGTATGCGTCACTTTGAGCAATAGCATTTTGTGCTGTCAATACAGACAGAATTGCTATTGAAATATAGGATAAAAACTTATTGTATGACATTTTTTTATTGCTTGTCCAGTATTTCTCTTACTTTTTCTATAATATGCTCTTCGGAACCATCTGTGTATCCGTTGCGAGAATCCACTATTTTACCGTTGCCGTCAAAGATGAATACCGCAGGAATCATTGTTACGCCCAAAGCCCGTTTGAAATCGCTATTAGGGTCAAGTAGAACCTCATATTCCCATTCGTTTTGGTCAACCAACGGCTTTACTTTATGTGCGTTTTGTGCTTCGTCTATGGATACGGCAAAGAGTTTTACGCCTGTCTCTTCTTGCCAATCGGCATAAACTTCTGCTATGGCTTTGAGTTCTCTTTGACATGGTTTACACCACAGAGCAAAGAAACTTATTACAAATGGTTTTCCATCATTGTTTAGTTGGTCGGTTGAAACTGTTTTCCCATCTAATGTTTTGAGAGAAATTTTTGGTAGTTGAGCAAACGAAGTTGCTGTCAATAAGGCTAATATAGCCACTAATAATAGTTTTTTCATACTGATTTTATTTTGTTTTTGATTCGCAAATATAGTACAATTTTTTGTAATTGCTACAATTATTAGACTATAATAAATAGCAAAAGTTACTTGTCGTTGTCAGATTTTCCTTTTTTTGTCGTTGTTTTTTCCTTTTTTTTCTTTGGTCTTTTCTTTTTCTTCTTTTTAGAAAACAATGATTTGAAAGAGTTGAAATTTTGTCTGTAAACTAATCCTATTCCTTGTGTATAAGGAGCATCTTTGAAGTCTTGGTTATTGTTGGTGCGATTATATACTTTTGCGGCAAGTTTGCCAGACTGTATTAGTTTATATTCCATCTCAAAGTCTAATATCGCATTGTTCCACATAGAGTGAGGTGATGTGTTTGGGGCTACGACACCGCCATTGATATTCTCTCGGTCTTTGTATCCAAGACTACTATTGATGACAACTCTTTCGTTCGGCGAAAAATTGATGTTGATACCATACTCGTTGTTGCGTTTGCCAGACAATTGGTCTTGTGCAAGTTTGAGATTGACCCCAACAGAGAATTTATCTGATAAATTAGATAATAGACTGTTTAACTGACTACCAACAGTTGATGCTACCAAAGCTAGAACATCGGTAGAGGTCTGTGTGTTTAGACCATCGGAGTTGGTAATGTATTTAGGTGGCGTGTAGAACCTTCCGAAAGCCAAAAGATATATCATCTGTTTGTTGAGCATATCATCGGTATTGATGAGGTTTTTTAAGGCACGGCGTAGATTGTTGTCGGAGTTTGGCAACTCTATATCGAAGGATATTTTTGGTTGCAAAAGGTCGCCTAAAAGTTGCAATATGCAATTTACTTTTATATTGTTACTTGTTACCGAGCCTTCTATAGCCTCTTCAAACAACTCTTTGATAGATGCTTTGGTCTGATACGCTGCTTTTAGGTTGATGGTCGGATTAGTTGGGTCGCCGTTCCAAAGTAATGTTGAACCATCGTATATTGTAAAATTTCTCTCTAAAACTTGTTGAAAAGAGAACCTATACAATCCGTCTAAAACGGTGTAGCTGCCAAAAAACTGTACATCTTGCGTAGCATTGTTGTAACTAACTCGTAGACTGCCATCGCCTTCTGCTTTTATCATATCTCCCGATTGAGGGTCTATCATTATCTGCAACTGAGCATTCCGGTTTACCTCGATATTAAAGTCGAGTGTTAGGTTTGTCTCATTACTGTTTTTCTTTATTTTAGGGCTGTGTGGTTGGTCTTCTATGTCGTCATTATGTTCAAAAGATACTAAGTTGTTTGACGCTCCTAATTGTGATTTGTTTAGAGGTATAAAGATTTTTGTTTTGGGTTCTGAAATTGCATTGCAGTAGATAGAGGTTTTCTGTTCGTTTCCGCTTATTTGTCCTTCTCCAGAGGCAAACGCTTGTCCATAGAATGGAATTTCTCTATTGGGCTGGCGATTGAATACCAGCATATTTTCTAATTCAACATTTATGTTATACTTCATATCCTTGAAGTAAGAGTGGTGAAGATATCCATCTACTAAACCTTTGTTGCCAAATTTATCTGTTATTTGAATGTCTTTAAAAACGATAGATTTTTTATCCATGTTGATAGTATCGCTCAAATAAATATCATTGCCCAAAATACCAATTTTTAGATGACCATTTTTTATAAAAGCGGTAGTCGTTACAGATATTTTTTCTTGTTTGAGGTTTGCTTCGAGTTCTACTTTACCGCTACCAAGCCCATCAAGTTCCGAAAAGATGTTTTTGGTGTATCTTTGCAGAAATTGTAGCGGTAGATTTTTGGCATCTCCGTAGATATACAAGGAGTCTTTGAAGACAAAATAACTACCCATTATATGAGAGTTGGAGTCTATGCTGTCGGTTTTAATAGTGCCATAGAAGTCGATACTGTTGTCATTGTGGTTGTAGTGTGACTGTGCTTTGATTGTCCCCATGTCGGCGTTGTTGAAAATCAGATTGTCTGATTCTACGGATATATCTACTATCGGTTTTTTGAGAGCCTGAGAGATTTCCGCTTTTCCTGTTATGATGCCACCAAAAGAGACTTCTGAGGTTGGAGGCATTAGGGTAGATAGTATGTTGAGATCTATCTTGTCGATGTCTATAAAAATAAAATCATCTTCTTCCTTAGATGCTATCCCATTTACCTTGATGTGTTGGTTTTTGCCAGAAATTTCGAAATCTATAATATTGAATATCTCAAAGTCGGTGGACAGTTTCGAACGCTTTACATTCATAATATTTTCTCCAGCCACAATCTTTGTAGGTAGAATGTGTGTTGTCAATATTTTTTTACCAAAATCCGATTTGTATAATTGCGAAGAGGTGGCGATAGTACCTAATATGTTGTTTGATTTGTTAAAGTTATACCAACTGATAGACAAATCAGTTTTGTTGCCTCCCATTTTTGCGGAGATATCTATCTTCAAAGAGTCGTTTGCAATAGGAATGGTGGTGTTTGCCGACATTATCATATTGTGAGCATCGGCACTATAACAGTTCAATTTTGTTGTGTTAAACGATGTTTTGCCATTGGTTATTTGTGGGAAATATGCATCTATATTGAACAACTCTATCTCATCGTTGTAGAAGCCAGAAATTACACTTTCATGGTTTAGTTTCCATTTGCTTTCAAGTACGGAAGATAGTTTGTTGAAGTTATCTATTTCAAAATAGAATACAAAGTTGCTTTTTTTTGTCGTATTCTTTGTTTTGGCTTTGGCATTGTCTTTTAGCAAAGGCAAACTGCGTTCTGCTATTGATACTATTTTTTGTGGGATAGAGGTCAGAGAGTACATTCCTTCTATGTATCCGTTGAGCATATCTGACTCTATTTTTGTGATTAGCGAGTCGTTGCGATTGATGGAGTTAATGCGTAGTTTTTTTATTCTATGCGAGCCGTTGTTGGTTATTTCTATGGAGTCGGCGTAGATGTTGCCAATGATGTTCTCTATTTTGTCGCCAGTGAAGTTGGCTTCTATGTTGAAGTCGAGAGTTAGGTTTGGATACTTTGAGGTTAAGTTCAATCTGTTTGGACTAAAATCTTTAACTTTTGCATCAAATGAAAATTGTTTTTTTGTGCTATCGTTGAGGTCTATTAGTCCGTGAAAAATTAATTTGCCGTTTCTATCGTTGATAGATGCGTTCCCTTCAAAACTATTTTTTAAGATTTTACCGTCAAGTTTTATATTCTCATAATGATAGTTGTTGAAAGTTATCTCTTGTATGTTTGCTATCACATTGCTTTGTGTAGGAATGCCATTGCCCATTGTTATTTTTGCATAAGCATCTACTACAATACGCTCCATACCTTTGTCAGAGTCTGTAATTTGAGATATATTCAGACCGTTAGTTTTGATTTTGCCGTCTAATAACAGTTGTTTGAACTGATTGTTTGATTTTATGTTTATATCAGTCTCTATCGAACCAATTTTTGTCTGTAAACTACCGATTATATTAAGATTATTTAGGTAGCCTTCTATGACTCCATTGTACGAAAAACTATTGAGCCGTGCTATCTCTTTTGGTAACAAAAAAGGCTCTCTTCTGAGGTTGGATACGATGTTTTGAATAGCGTTGGTCGAACTGAATAGCCTGACATTGCTTGATGCGATGTATGTTTTTGAAATGTTTGGCAATCCGATAGCCCTAAAATTACACACAACGCTCATTTGTGAACCATATTGGAATTTTAGGTCAGATATTCTCAAGTCGTCTAATGTCCCGTTGGCGGATAGTTCGGCATAAATGATTTCGTCCAAACAATCTATCCCCCCCAATAGTGGCTCGATATCAGAAGGCTCTATTTCTGTTTTGATACCTACGATATGGATAGGTAGATTGCCGTTGTCGAAGTTTTTTTTGCGTAGCCTATTGATGTTTGTGCTTATTTTTTCTATGGCAAACGATGATTTTGGTAGTTCTATTTTGAAGTTTTTTGCAGTCAATGTCGAGTCGGACAACAGCACTGTTGCCTGTATGTTTTGAACCGCAATGCCAGATTTCTCTTTGAGCGATAATCTCTTTATGCTTCCTTTAATGAAATTTTTTGTAATCTTATCTATACAAAAACTACCATTTATATCTGTGATTGATATGTTGTTGGGGTTGAATGCTATGTTTTTTTTGAGGCGACCATTATTCCTTTGGTCAATATATGATACAGCACTGTTTTTGAGGGAAATGTTTTCTATTTCATATACAAAAAGCCAATCGTCAGAACTTTTGTTCTGTTTTTTGTCAAAAAGTTTTTCTATTATAGACAGATTGTTATTGCCTTCGGCATCAATTTTTGCATTGAGATTGATGTTGTCCAAGTGAATAGAGCGTATGTAGATAGTTTTACTAAATAGTTTTCGTGCCAAAATCGAACACTCTATTTTTTTAGTAAATATTAGAGTGTCGCCTTGTGTGTCTTCGACTATTAAGTCGTTGATAGATAAGGAGTGGAGTAGTGTTATATCTACATGACTAACAGCAACTTTTGCACCTGTCTTCTCTGACAACTCTCTGGCGATAAACTTTACCACATAGTTTTGCACAGGGGTTAAGTTTATCAGTATCATAGGCAAAAGCATCATAGTTGCCATCAATATGACGACTACAAGTATGATTTTTCGTGTTTTTTTTGCCTTTTGTTTCATGAAAATTTATAACATAATCAATTTAAAATCTTACAAAGTTACTTATTTTTTTTGATAAATAATCTCTATTTTGGAGTAAGAGTATTAGGAGTTTGATTTTATCTTTTTTTACAAAAAAATAGATTTACTCACAGCCAACGGCTAACTTGATAGTATGGAGTATATTCTGCCCCAAATCCTTTATATAAACGAGCAATAGTCTCTATCCGAGACCCTTCAAAGTCGAGTACTAAATCGCTATTCTGATGTTTTTTTATAATATTGTCTATAATGAAAAACATTGACGATAGTTTTTTGCCTATTACATCTGAAATTGGCATAAAGTATATCAACCGTTTGTGTGAATGTAACAATGCGAGAGATGACGCGATATTATCTCCGTTGTAAGCAAAATAGATGGATAGGAAGCCTCTTTGAAAAGCCTCTGTGAGTAGTCTTACAACGAGATGTCTGTCGGGGCATATATATCGTTTTGGTACAGCATAGTAGAAATTCGTGAATTTTTGTACAATCTTGTCGCTCTCTGCCAAAGGTGTTGTGGTGTTATCAAGAGACTCTAAACGTATGTCAGAGTTGGTGGCTTTTTTAATGTTTCGGGTGGTGTTGCTATTGAAGTGGCGAGATAAGGTAGCGTAGTCGCTGGTTAATGGGAGTATGTAGTTAGGCAAAGCAATGCCATTGGTTGTTGCGTTTTTCTCGTTGAGGTTGAGTCGGTAAGGACGAAATGGAATTTTCTTTAAAAATGATTTAATCAGACTATCAGTTGTTGGGACGTGTGAAAATACTCCGAGTTGTTGAGTCATCGTAGGTTGTCTAAAATAAGAAATGCCATATTTATGATATTTTGGCAGTGGCATAACTGCTTGATAATCGCCTAAAACCAATGCTTCCCAGCGAGGACAAACTATATTAAGATACCAACTCATAGCATACACCAATGGATTATGTGATTGCTCTATGCAACTATCCCATTTGGCTAAATCAATTTGGTGGTGATTTAAGTGTTTTATTGTCAAGGGATTCCTATTTTTCTTTTAATTCTGCTATAGCTTTGCTCAAATCATCTATTTGTCGTGTCATATTTGGTAGTTGTCGAAACACTATTGATGACCGCTGAAAATTCATCACTGGCATTACAGGAGTGCCTTGCCATATTTTGCCTGACTCTTTGATAGAACTATTGACTCCACTTTGAGCCCCAAAGATGGTTTTGTCGGCAATGGATATATGCCCTGCTATACCAACTTGCCCGGCGAAGATACAATGTTTGCCAATTTTTGTAGAACCAGCCACGCCACTCTGTGCTGCAATAGCGGTATTGTCGCCAACTTCGACATTGTGTGCTATCTGTACCAGATTGTCGATTTTTACACCATTGCCAATGATGGTAGAACCCATTGTTGCACGGTCGATGGTACTATTTGCTCCTATCTCAACATTATCGCCTGTCTGCACATTGCCTATTTGAGGTATCTTACTATAAACCCCATTTTCGTCTGGGGCAAAACCAAATCCGTCCGCTCCTATGACAGCACCAGCATGTATTATATTTTCCTTGCCAACGATACAGTGGTCGTATATGCTTACATTGGCGTAAATCACGCTATTGTCGCCCACAGTAACATTGTCTGCAATATATACATTTGGATATATTTTCACATTATTGCCAATCTTACAATTTTGCCCAATAGTAGCAAATGCCCCAACAAAAACATTCTCTCCAATGGAGGTGCTTTGGTCAATATCAGCTTTTGGCGATATGCCTATTCGTTGAGGCTTAAACCTCTCGATAAGTTCCATCAGTTTCCCAAGCGACTTATATGCGTCATTGACTTTTATAAGGGTAGCACTTATAGGTTTATCTGCTACAAAGTTGTTGTTTACCAATACAATATCTGCTTTTGTGGTATATATGTAGTTGGTGTATTTGGGGTTGGATAGAAAAGTTAGCGTTCCGCTCTTTCCTTCTTCTATTTTAGAAAAACCACTTACCTTAACATCTTTATTACCAACTATTTCTCCTTTAAGAAATTCCGCTATTTGACTTGCCGAAAACTCCATATATTAAATATTCTTGTGTTTTTATTGTTAAATTTTCTGTTTTATATTATAAAAATTGCGTTCTTGCGAACTTCGTGCGATTAGTTCGCCGATAAATCCTGCTAAAAACATTTGAGTGCCTAACACCATCATCGTCAGTGATATATAAAACCAAGGCGATGAGGTAACAAGCGGAGCAGATGTGCCACTGTTCAGATGATACAGTTTGGTCATACCAACAATAGAGATAGCTACAAAACCAACAATAAACATCAGTGTCCCTGCAAAACCGAAAAAGTGCATCGGCTTCTTGCCAAATTTATTTAGAAACCAAAGAGAGAAGAGGTCTAAATATCCATTGACAAATCGTTCTAGTCCAAATTTGGATTTTCCGAACTCTCTTTTGCGATGCGCCACAACCTTTTCTCCTATTTGTGTGAACCCAGCATTTTTGGCAAGATATGGTATATATCGGTGCATTTCACCATATACTTCAATATTTTTCACTACTTCTTTGCGATATGCTTTTAGTCCACAGTTCATATCGTGTAGTTTTAGTCCTGTTACTTTACGAGCAAATGCATTATATATTTTTGACGGTATGTTTTTTGTCAAGGCGTTATCGTATCGAATTTTTTTCCAACCAGAAACCAAATCATATCCTTTATTTACTATCATAGTGTATAGTTCGGGTATTTCGTCTGGCGAGTCCTGTAGGTCGGCATCGAGCGTTACGACAACATCGCCCTTCGATTCTTTGAAGGCACAATATAGTGCAGGTGATTTCCCGTAGTTTTTGCCAAAACGAATGCCGTATATATTTTTATTGCTATTTTTGAGTTTCTCTATGACACTCCACGAATGGTCGGTAGAACCATCATCAACAAAAATCACTTCATAAGAAAAATGATTCTCTATCATAACTCTCTCTATCCAATCCAATAATTTTGGTAGACTTTCAGCCTCGTTGTAGAGAGGTATTACTATTGAAATTTGCATCTGGTTATGCTTTGTTTGTTATGAAAATATGCTACAAATTAGCCATTCTGATAGCAGTAATAGCTCCTTCTGTCCCTTTGTTGCCGTGCTTCCCCCCTGCTCTATCCAAAGCCTGTTGCTGGTTTTCTGTGGTTAATACAGAAAATATCACTGGGGTCATACCATTAGCATTGAGGTGCGACAGCCCTATGGAAACGCCTTGACAGATATAGTCGAAGTGTGGAGTATCGCCCCTGATGACACAGCCAATAGCCACTATACCAGCGTATTTGTCTTCTTCTTGCAAAAGGTGTGAGGCATAGGTTAGTTCAAAAGTACCTGGCACACGCATAATGTATAGATGCTCCTCGAGTACGCCACTTTGAAGAAATGCTTCAACAGCACCGTCCAAAAGAGCAGAAGTTACCTCTGTGTTCCAGTCGGCAACAACGATAGCATATTTTTGGTTGGCAATATGCTCTTTTGAGGGCAATTTATTGGGGTCGTATTCTGATAAGTTTTTTAATGAAGTAGCCATATTGTGTTTTATATTTTTATAATGATAAAATTATTGGTTGCAAAGTTACAAAAAATGCTTAACAACAAAAATCAATAAGCAAATAGTTTATCACTGATGTTGGTCTCGTAGCAAATCATTGATACTCTTGACGGGATTGAATGTAGTGATAGGCACTTCTACAAAAATTGTATTCCAGTCAGACATAGCACCATTCCATAGACCGGGACATTCGAGTGCCTTCAAATCTTTTCCATTTTTGGATTTAGTAGATATAAATCCTGTATTGTGGTCGATAAAACGAGTTAAATCAAACGATGCTCCGTTGTGGTCTTTGATGCCACACACCAAATCGACAGGGTTGAAGTGTGTTGCTTTCTGTATAAGACTCTGTTGGCTAGGAGATGCTAAATCTATTTGTGAACCTTCAAGGATTTGAGGTGATATTGTACCATCTGTATTATATACTAAATAAGGACCTCCGCCGGGTTCACTTTCGTTGCGAACCATACCACATATACGAATCGGACGGTTGAGTTTTGTTTTTAGGTAGTCAATGAGTTCATTTCTGCCCAAAGTCGATGCTTTCTTATTGAAATTAAATAGCCTTTTTTCACAAAATTGTGATATTATTTGAAGTTTAGCATCTGAAATATCGAGGTTTTCTAACTCTTTGAGGTAGTTGAATGTTTGTCGTTGAAGGCTAATGAGCATACCACCAATGATTTTTTTGTAGATGATGGTATCTTCTTTTAGTCTATCCGGCACAATGTTATCAATGTTTTTGATAAAAATAATGTCGGCGTCAATTTCATTGAGGTTTTCTATTAAAGCACCATGCCCTGCTGGTCGTAATAGTATTGTGTTGTTTTCGTCTCTTAATGGTCTATTGTCTCTATCCACAGCAATGGTAGAGGTAGATTTTTTTTGTTCAGAAAAAGATATTTCAAACTTAACAGCATAGCGACTCTCATAAATATTTAGATTTTGTGATAAATGTTTTACAAATAGTTCTTTATGTTCGGGCGAAACAGTGAAATGTAGCCTTACAATACCGTCTGCCGACTTTAAATACTCTACGCTCTCTGCCAAATGTTCGAGGAAAGGAGTTCTATTCTCGTTTATATATTTATGAAAAAGCAACAGCCCTTTGGGTAGGTTACCATAATTTAAACCATGCTGATGTAGTAAGATTTTTGTTACGCACTCAAATTTGCCTTCCAACATCAATTGCTCTATCCCTTTTTTCTCTGCTTGTGTGCATTTTTCGTCTAAAATATTATAAAAGGCAAAATGTTCTATCTGTTCAAAAAACTTGCCAACAGAAACAGTTTTTGTGCCATTTTCTGCGAAATCATACAAATCTTTGAACATACGAGAGGCAGCCCCAGAGGCAGGAACAAACTTGACCACATTCCGGCTCATAGCGAGCATATAGTCTTGCCAAACGGCAACATATTTGCTCTTTTCCTCCGCCGACAGAGATACTATACCATCGCCAATAGATGCTACTCGGTCAATGTTAAGAAACGGAATGCCTTTGCGAAAAATCTCTATCTGTTGTTCGATTGTATTTATCGCAATGCCAAAATCATTTATCAAATTCAAATCGTTATCGTTAAACATATCAATATCATTTTTTGTTTTTACGACAAAGGTAGCAAAAAAAGTTACGATTGCCTATTTTACAAGAATATCGTTTAATGCATTTATAAGTAGTTGATTGTTTTCTGATTTCTGTACAGACAAGCGGAAGTGCTGTGGCGACAGGCTTCGGAAATTGTCTGCATTTCGTATTAGCAATCCGTAATTTTCTATAAGTAATCTTTTGAGATTTTGTGCAGTGCCGTGTTTTAGTTTTGCTAAAAAATAGTTGCAAGGAGATGGTAAAACATCTAAACTTTCATTTTGCGATAGTATTTTTTGAAAATTAGATGATTCAAGGCATATTTTCTTGCTATCGGGAAGCAGATTGTTGTAATTGTTCATAATAAACTCCCCTGTTGCCAACGCCATAGCATTGACGCTCCAAGGCGTTTGATGAGCTTTGAGGTCTCTTATGATGTCGCTCGTGGCTATGATGTAGCCCAATCGCACTCCGGGAACGGCAAAAGTTTTTGTCAGAGAATGAACGGATATAAAATTATTGTATTTGTTGTGCAACGGTACAATGTTTTGAGCCATAGGTGACAACTCGCCATAGGCGTTGTCCACAATTATATATCCACTGGTATTTTGGCACAATTTTTCTATTTCATGCATAGGCATAATGTGTCCATCTGGATTGTTGGGTATAGCAAACCAAGTTGTCTTTGTATTGCCAAGATGGTGATTGGGTAAATCTATCAGCGGACAAAAAGATATTTTATGGTTGTGAAGCCTACACGCATCTTCATATTCGGCAAATGATGGGGTAGCGATAAGAGTAGTTTCTCTTGCAAAAAGGTGTGCTATGAGGTAAAAAGCCTCTGCTGAACCATTGGTAACCAGTATGTTATTCTTTCCAACGTTGTTTTTGTAGGCAATCTGTTGGGTGAGTTTTTTGGCTGTTGGGTCGGGGTAGTTTTGCAGAAGATTCAGTTTATTTCCCTTATTCAAATGTTCAATTATCTTGTTGGCGTGGTTTTGGTATGGAATGTTTGAACTAAAATCTGCTATAATCTGTCCTTTAAACTTATAAATATCGTTGCCGTGTCCTTCGTGCATCTATCAGAAAATTATTTTACGAATAATCATTTTGTATTGAAGGCACGATTAATTTAATATAACCGTACCTCCAAAACAAGTCTTGTCTTCTGCCTCATTTCTGACACAGGTTCCATATCCGATTGCCGAATCGTGGTATTTATCGGCGTTGTGATCCAGAAGGGATTCGAACCCCTGACCCACAGCTTAGAAGGCTGTTGCTCTATCCAGCTGAGCTACTGGACCAACATTATATCGTTTTTTACGAAAGGCAAAGGTAATACTTTTTTTGTATACAGACAAAAAAATATACTATGGTGCTTTCAATAACTTAATTGGGCGACTATTTTTTTACACTTTTTATATCTACTCGTTTGCCATTCTTGATAGCAACGATAAAGGCATCTTTGAATAATTTTTTCACTTCTTTTTTGAGCGAGAGTACCTCTTGGTAGTTTTTGCTACTACCGTAGGTATATTTGAATAGACCATCTTGTTTGTAGTAGTCGCATTTTAGTTTGTTAAATCGAGTATCGTTTGCTTTTAATTTATGTGAAGAGACGAATAATTGCCACATAAATATCACTTCATTGTTGTTTTGCTCTATGCTTGATAACTCTTCTTTGAGTGCTTCTTCTTTGCTTGAGTCAAAGTCATACTTGTATTGTACAATTCCGTTGTATATGCCAGTGGCAAGAGTCTCTTGTCCTTTTTTAGAGTTCATAAAGACCCTTTCGTTTGGATTTGTAACATAACCAACCTCTACCAAAACACTCGGCACAGTCGTTTGCCATGTAACATATAGCGACTTCTGTTTCACCCCGAGTAAATGTCTATCTTTTGCACCCATTTCTTTGCCAATATATCTTGCCAAATTATTGCTTAGGTTGAATATTTGAGCTTGTTTTATCTCATAGATGGCATTGAACGTGGGATTGCTTGTGTCGTAGCGTTGTTTAATCTCTTTGCCGTCTTCTGTTACTGCTGTTACGGCACTTTTATTTTTTAGTGTATTTGTCTTGCGGTTGCTATTTTCTACGGTTTGAATATATACTTCCACGCCGTGAACAGATGTTACATCTCGTTTTTTTCTGCTGTTATATGCAGAATTGACATGAATGGATACAAATATATCGCCATTTGCTTTGTTGGCAATATCCATTCTCTCTTTTGGTGTTAGGGTAGTCTCTTTTTCTCGGGTGAATACAACATTTATATCACTATGGTTCTCTTTTAGCATTTTACCGACTAAAAGGGCTATTTTAAGGTTTATGTCGGTCTCTCTGACTCCTTTTCGTACTGCTCCGGGGTCTTTGCCTCCGTGTCCGGGGTCTATTACTACTGTAAAATCTTTTTCTGTTGCTGTTTGTGATAAAGTATTAGCCGTTAGGCAACATAAAATTATATTTAATAAAAGAATCCTTATTTTCATATTGATATGATATTTGTAAGATGAAAGTTGTATTGTAATATATTATTAATCAATGCTTTTAAATTCGCTGAAATATGACTCGGCGGCGATGCAGAGTTCTTCATACCACTCTTTGCCAAAATGACGAATGAGTGGATTTTTTAAGAATTTATATAAAGGCAGCCCCAATTTATGACCATTCTTTTCTGCACTTTTACAGCACTCCCAATGATGGACATTGACTGCCGTGAAGTTTGGGTATTCGTTGAGACGAACAGGATATAGGTAGCACGAAATAGGTTTTGGAAAGTCTATCAATCCTTCGTTGTGTGCCTTTTCGAGCATACACATACAGACACCATTGTCGAAGTAAGTAAAGACGCACTCTCTGTTGTTTACCAACGAAGTAACGGCATCTCCATCTGAATCGATGTAACTAGCACCCTGCTTTTTGACCACTTCTTGTGCTTTGGGCGATAGCATTGGTATAACCTTTGGCAACACAGCGTTCAACTCCTCAACTTCGCTATCGGTCAGTGGAGCTCCAGCATCTCCTTCGACACAACATTGCCCTTTACAGGCTTTTATATCGCAACAAAAAAGGTGTTCAAACAGTTCAAAGCTGACAACTGTATTTCCTATTTCAAGCATATTGTTTTTTGTTTGACTAATATTATTATTGTTTAAGTTGGTTGCTTACAATGTTTAAAGTAGCCTGTTTTTTTAGATAAAAAGACATATACCTCTCTTGTTTGCTCTTGTGAATATCATCTATGGCAATCATAATGCCAGTGTCATATATATTACCAAAATGAGTGTCTAAACAAGTGCCAAAAGAACGCATAGTGTGAGCCAATTCTATATATGCTTTTATCAAAGGAGGCACTTTTTCGTTGCGTTCTTTGAGATATGTTTGTAATATTTTGAAATTTGTAGAGATGTTGTCGGCAGAGAATAGATTTTTGAAAAAATCCTCAAAATTTTTTGGAATGATATCCTCTGTTTTTGGAACAATAAGGTTGTCTTTGTCTATATAAAAGTGTCGTAAAAAAAACTCTATGGCATATCGAGTCTCTATCTGCATATCTGGGTATATAGTTACTTTACCTACGAGATATTTAATGTTGTCGAGAGTACCTATCATTGCACCAATGCCGTCCCATAGATTTTCAAGTGCATATAGGCTTTTTAATCCACCTTTGTAGGATTGATATTTAGGCTGCACAAAGGCTCTCCCAAGTTCTATCGTATATGGCAAGTAATTGTCTATATAGTTATCTGAAAAATGGAATAGATGTTCCAAAGGCATTTGTATAATGCCTTTTTCGTCTCGAGCCATATCTTTGCCACACAAAAATCGATAACCTCCAATGATTTCTTGTTTATCTGGATTCCAAACAATAAGTTGTTCGAATGGTTTGGGTAGCAAATCATAATTGTCAATGTCGTATGATTTGCCTGTACCACCACCACTATTGCGAAAGGACAACTCTCTGAGTCGCCCTATCTCTTTCAGGGTGTTGGGGGCGTTGTGCCCATTGATTATATAGATTTCGTTGTGAGCTTTTTGTGTTTTTTTTAAAAACCCACTTTGTATCTCTTCTATAATCAATTGTTTATCGATAGGCGATATGATTTGTTCCATAAGGCAATATACAGACAAGATTAACTTGCTTAGACAGTCATTATTTCCTTTTCTTTAATAGCAAAAAGTTCTTCCAGTTTTTTGATGAATTTGTCGTGCTGTTTTTGTACTTCCCCTTCGGCATCTTTTTCTATGTCTTCGGGCATACCGTTTTTCAACTCTTTTTTTAGACTGTCGATAGCCTCTCTACGAGCATTTCTTATGCTAATTTTTGCATCTTCGACAGCTACTCCAGCCTGTTTTACTAATTGTTTACGGCGTTCCTCTGTAAGTGGTGGGATATTGAGGCGGACAACCTCGCCATTGTTTACAGGAGTGATGCCTACATCTGAACATAGTATTGCTTTTTCTATTTCAGGAATTAATTTTTTTTCCCAAGGTTGTATGGAAATAGTTTTGGCATCGGGAGTGTTGATAGTTGCTACACCAGAAAGAGGTGTCATCGTCCCATAATAATCAATTTTGACATTATCTAATATTTTGACATTTGCTTTCCCTGCTCGGATATGAGCCAGTGCTTCGTCTAAAAAATCGACTGAGGCAGCCATATCGGCAATAGCCAAATCGATATATTGTTTTGTTAGTTCGTTAGACATATTGTTATTAATTGCTTTATTTGATTGTTAATATTTATTGTAGATGTTATGTTGTAGCCATCAATGTAGAGGCTGTTATATTCCAAAACTCTTGCGTACAGCGTTGATTTTTTCGTCTGCCAATGCCTCTGCTTTGTAGAAATCGTCTCTTTTTTTTATTTCACCACGAACCTCTATATAGAATTTAATCTTTGGCTCTGTACCTGATGGACGAACAGATATTTTTGTGCCATCTTCTGTGAAGAACTGTAATACATTAGAAGTGGTAGGCATTGTCAAGTCATACTCTCTGTCCAACAACAAATCTTTTGCTTTGAGTGTTTGATAATCTTTTATCAATACCACCTTCGTTCCTGCTATCTCTTGCGGAGGATTTTGTCGGTAGTCAGCCATCATTTGTTTTATCTCCGATGCTCCCGTTTGCCCTTTGCGGACAACAGAGATGCCCTTTTCTTTGCCGTATCCATATTCTATATATATGTCTTGTAGCATTTCAAGTAAAGTTTTGCCGTTGTCTTTTGCCCAGGCGGTTATCTCAGCCATCAAAGCACAAGCGGATACAGCATCTTTGTCTCGGCAAAAGTCTTCGGCAAGGTATCCATAACTCTCTTCCCCACCTCCAATATAGGTCTTTTCGCCTTCATTTTTGCGCATAACCGCAGCAATCCATTTAAACCCAGTATAGCAGTCGTACAGTTCAACACCAGATTTTAGTGCAATATCTTTTATTATCTCTGTGGTAACGATTGTCTTGACCACATATTCATAGCCTTTGAGTTTGCCTAATTCTTCCCATTTTTTGATGAGGTAGTATGTGTATATCAAACAGGTTTGGTTGCCGTTGATAAGCACCCACTCGTCTTTTTCATTTTTAACTGCAATGCCAATTCTATCACAGTCGGGGTCTGATGCCATCACAATATCTGCATCTGTAGCAATAGCTTTTTTAATGGCTAAATCTAATGCTGCTGGTTCTTCTGGGTTTGGCGATTGAACAGTAGGGAAATCTCCACTCAACACATACTGCTCATCTACTTTTATTACATTATCGAATCCGTATGCTTTCAGAGCCATTGGCACGAGCTTGTGTCCACAACCATGTATTGGCGAATAGACAATTTTTAGGTTTTTGTGTCGGCTAATTGCATCTGGCGAAAGCGAAAGAGTTTTTATTTTTTCTATAAATAGTTCGTCTATTTCGCTACCAATTATTTCTATAAGATTACTGTTTTCAGAGAACTTAATATCTTCTATATCGGTTATTTTTTCGACCTCTTTGATGACATCTACATCGTGTGGAGCAATGAATTGTGCTCCATCGTCCCAATAAGCCTTGTATCCATTATACTCTTTGGGGTTGTGTGAGGCGGTGAGCATTACTCCGCTTTGGCAACCAAGATGGCGAATAGCAAATGATATTTCTGGCGTAGGACGAAGTGCGTCAAAAAGATACACCTTGATGCCGTTTGCCGAGAAGATACCCGCTACGGTACGAGCAAAATAAGTAGAGTTGTTGCGACAGTCGTGTCCTATTACAACTTTTATAGTGTCAAGTTCAGGGAATTGTATTTTTAGGTAGTTAGCCAACCCTTGTGTGGCAGCCCCAATGGTATATATGTTCATTCTGTTAGCCCCTGCTCCCATAATTCCTCGCAGACCACCAGTGCCAAATTCGAGAGTTCGGTAGAAGGAGTCGATAAGTTCTGTCTTATCTTCACTGTTCAGCATCTTGCTGACGGCGAGTTTTGTCTCTTCGTTGTAGTTGCCTTTGAGCCACGACTCGGCTCTTTGTTGGCAGATTTTTAATAATTCTGTATCCATTTGTTTGTGTACTATTGAGCAGTTGTTGAATTTTACAAAGATAATAACTTTTTTGCTTTCAACAAATAGACTGCAACAAAAACAAGTATAAATTTTCAATTGGATTTCATAAATAGGTTATATATGTAGCCTTTGTAGTGGAGTCAGCTTACTATATTTTTATAAATACTGCAAAGCACAAAAAAGCAAAGACTTAATAAAAATCTTCACTTATTTGGTTAACGAAAATAATATACTAAAACAGGGGGATTAGGCAGTAAGCGTATATTCGTCTGAAACCGTAAGGCGTTTGCGACCTTTCGCTCTGCGCGAAGCAAGAACTCTTCGTCCATTTGGAGTGGACATTCTTTCTCTAAAGCCGTGTTTGTTTTTACGCTTTCTGTTCGATGGTTGAAATGTTCTCTTCATAACTTATTTATTCTTTATTATTTTCTCGACAAATTGATTTCTTTGTTTTTTCACAAAAAGGACTGCAAAAGTAATACTTTTTTTTGATATGTCAAAACAATATTTTTTATTTTCATATAAAAAGATGTAATTTTGCAAAAAGTTTTCACTTGCAGTGTGGTATGTATAACATATTTTTTATACCAAAGCATATCTATCAATAATAAAAAATGAAAAAACTAAAAATAGAGACATACGGTTGTCAGATGAATGTGGCTGATAGCGAAGTGGTTGCAGCCATTATGTTGTCTGATGGCTATCAGATTACAGAAGACGAAAAAGATGCGGATACTATAATAGTAAATACTTGTTCTATAAGAGACAATGCCGAGCAGAAAGTAATCTCCCGTCTTCAATATTTCAACTCGTTGAGAAAAAAAGGTAATAAAGACCTAAATATCGGAGTAATAGGTTGTATGGCAGAGAGAGTTCAAGAGGAATTATTGGTCAAGCATAATATTGATTTTGTAGCGGGTCCAGATTCGTATTTAGACCTCCCTAATCTGGTAGGAGCCGTAGAAAAAGGAGAAAAGGCTATTAATATAGAGTTGTCCAAGACCGAAACATATAAAGATGTGATGCCGGCACGGATAGGGAAGTCGATACTTGGATTTGTATCTATTATGCGTGGCTGCAATAATTTTTGTTCATATTGTATAGTGCCATACACTCGTGGTAGAGAGAGAAGTCGAGACATAGAGAGCATTATCAATGAGGTGAAAGACCTTTGTATTAACGGATACAAAGAGGTTACGCTATTGGGACAGAATGTGAATTCATATCTTTTTGATAACGGTGATATAACAATAAATTTTGCACACTTGCTCGAACAAGTAGCACTTGCCGTTCCTCAAATGCGTATTCGTTTTACCACATCGCACCCCAAGGATATGGACGACCAAACATTGGAGGTGATAGCCAAATATGATAACCTTTGTAAATTTATACACTTGCCTGTGCAAAGTGGAAGCAATGCTGTGTTGGAGCGTATGAAACGCCGATATACACGTGAGGATTATCTTAATAGGATAAAGGCTATAAGACGCATTTTGCCTGAGGCATCTATCGGGACAGATGTTTTCTGTGGCTTTTCGGGTGAGACAGAGCAGGATTTTGAAGAGACACTCTCCTTGATGCGTGAGGCAAATTTTGATATGGCATTTATGTTTAAATATTCCGAAAGACCGGGTACATTCGCATCAAAGCATTTGCCAGATGATATTAGTGAAGAGGTCAAAATAGAGAGATTGAATGCAATAATTGCCCTGCAAAATCAGTTGAGCCTTGATAATAATATGAATGATATCGGTAAAACATTTGAAGTGCTTGTCGAAGGATACTCTAAACGCTCACGAGATGATTTTTATGGGAGAACATCGCAAAATAAAGTAGTGATTTTTCCAAAAAGTAATACGAAGATAGGTGATTTTGTAAAAGTGGTCGTAGAAAAGGCATCTGCGGCAACACTTATAGGTCATATTATCAAGTAGTTTAGATGCTTTTATAGGTGATTTAAATAGATTGTTTTGTTAGACAATTTATTATTATCTTTGCAAAATTCGTAAATGAAATTATAATATAATTAATAAAATAAAAAACGATATGCAAACAAAGAATGAACAAACTCGTACAGAGAGTGATTTGATTGGAAGTAGAGAGATTGCACAGAATGCTCTTTATGGCGTTCAGACACTCAGAGCAATTGAAAACTTCAACATTAGCAAGTTTCGATTAAATGAGTATCCGCTTTTTATCAAAGGATTGGCTATCACAAAAAAAGCAGCGGCTGTTGCTAATTTTTCGTTGGGATTGCTCGACAAGAAGATGACAGACGCTATCGTTGTGGCGTGTGATGAGATAATCGAAGGCAAACACCACGAACATTTCCCTCTTGATATGATACAGGGAGGGGCGGGAACTTCTACAAATATGAATGCGAATGAGGTAATTGCCAATCGTGCCCTCGAAATAATGGGGCATAACAGGGGCGAATATCAATATTGCTCTCCCAATGACCATGTTAATCGTTCACAATCGACAAACGATGCTTATCCTACAGCTATTCATATTGGCTTATATCTTACAAATATTAAGTTGGTCGAGCATCTCAAAGATTTGGTTGTCTCTTTTAGAAAAAAGTCAGAGGAGTTTGCGAATGTTCTGAAAATGGGTCGTACGCAACTGCAAGATGCTGTACCTATGACTCTAGGGCAAACATTTGGTGCTTTTGCCAATATCCTTGATGCTGAAATCACTAATCTTAATAAGGCAGCCGAAGAGTTGTTGGTCGTTAATATGGGTGCTACGGCTATTGGTACGGGTATTTGTGCTGAACCGGGCTATGCCCAAAAGTGTGTTGAGGCAATGAAAAATATTACGAAGTTTAATATTACTCTTGCTAATGATTTGGTGGCAGCGACATCGGATACTACCTGCTTTGTAGGTTATTCGTCTGCTATGAAACGAGTGGCTGTTAAGTTGGGTAAGATTAGCAATGACCTTCGTCTTATTTCGTCTGGTCCAAGATGTGGGTTGAATGAAATCAACTTGCCTTCTATGCAACCAGGTTCGTCTATTATGCCGGGCAAGGTTAATCCAGTAATTCCCGAAGTTGCCAATCAGGTAGCGTTCAAGGTGATGGGTAACGATGTTTGTGTGATGATGAGTGCAGAGGCTTCTCAAATGGAGTTGAATGCTATGGAGCCACTTATAGCACAATGCTGTTTTGAGTCTGCCGAGTTGCTGATGAATGGTTTTGATACTCTACGCAAACTATGTGTTGATGGCATCACTGCCAACGAAGATAGTTGTCTTGCCGATGTGCATAATAGTATCGGTATAGTAACGGCGTTGAATCCGATAATTGGCTACAAAAATTCTACTGTCATTGCAAAAGAGGCTATGAGTACTGGAAAAGGGGTTTATGAATTGATATTAGAACACGATATTCTTTCAAAAGAAGATTTGGATACAATTCTGTCGCCAGAGAATCTAATACGTCCAGTGAAACTGGATATTAAACCTAAAAAGACACTATAATATCTTATATAGGAGTTTACTTTAAAGCACTCTTTTGGGTGCTTTTTTATTTTCGATAAATAAAATCTATCACTATCATTATATAATTAATTATATATATCAAAAAAAATCACTAATTTTGTAAAACAATAATTACTAATAAAAAAAGTTTAGACATGAAAAAAGAATTGAAAGGAACAAAGACAGAGAAGAATCTTTTAGATGCTTTTGCAGGTGAGAGTATGGCTCGTAACAAATATACCTATTATGCTTCTGTGGCGAAAAAAGAGGGGTATGTGCAGATTTCTAAAATATTCGAAGAGACAGCCAACAACGAAAAAGAACATGCTAAAATATGGTATAAGGAACTTCACGATGGAGGCATTGGCGACACTGTTGCAAATCTTACCGCAGCCGCAGAGGGCGAGAATTATGAGTGGACAGATATGTATGACCGTATGGCAAAAGAGGCAAAAGAAGAGGGTTTTACTCGTATCGCATTTTTGTTTGAGCAAGTTGGCAAAATAGAGAAAGAACACGAAGCTCGTTATCGTAAATTGCTCAATAATGTGAATGAAAAAATCGTATTCTCTCGTCAAGGAGATGCTATTTGGCAATGTATTAATTGTGGGCATATTGTTATTGGCAAAAATGCACCAGAATCCTGCCCCGTATGTGTTCACCCCAAAGCATATTTTGAGATTAAAGCCGAAAACTTCTAATCCGATATAGAGATTTTTGATAAAAAGAGATACTTATTATTTGAATAGATATCTCTTTTTTTGTACCATTAAAGCATCTTGGATAGATATTGCCCTGTAATGCTTTTGGGGTTTTGTGCAATTTGTTCGGGTGTGCCTTCGGCTACAATCTCTCCCCCTGATGCTCCTGCCTCTGGTCCAATCTCTATGATATGGTCGGCACATTTTAATACATCAAGGTTATGTTCGATGATGATGACCGTATTGCCGTTGTCAACAAGCCTGTTTATGATTCCTAAAAAAACATTTATGTCTTCAAAATGGAGTCCGGTAGTTGGTTCGTCTAATATATATATAGTTTTGCCGGTGTCTCGTTTCGATAGTTCTGTGGCAAGTTTTATGCGTTGAGCCTCGCCCCCTGATAGCGTTGTAGCAGACTGCCCAAGCCTGATATAGCCCACTCCAACTGCTTGTAACATATTCAATTTTCTTGCTATCTGTGGTATGTTTTCAAAAAACTCTACACTTTGGTTGATAGTCATATTTAGCACATCGGCGATAGATTTGCCTTTGAATCGCACTTCTAGTGTCTCCCTGTTGTATCTTTGACCACCGCATACATCACAAGGTATCATTACATTGGGTAGGAAGTTCATCTCCAGTGTTTTATACCCATTGCCATCGCACTCGGCACAACGACCTACTGCCACATTAAACGAGAAACGCCCTGCCTTGTAACCTCTTAATTTGCTTTCGTTAAGATTGGCAAAAAGATTACGAATTTCTGTAAAAACATTTGTGTATGTGGCAGGATTAGAACGAGGAATACGCCCTATTGGACTTTGGTCTATTTCGATGACTTTGTCGATGTTTTCGACTCCTTCGATGCTTTGATAAGGCAATGGCTCTGCGTGGGAACGATAGAAATGAGTGCTAAGGATAGGGTGTAGTGTTTTATTGATAAGCGAACTCTTACCACTACCGCTTACTCCTGCAACGGCAATAAATCGTCCCAAAGGAATGTCTAGGGTAATGTTTTTTAGGTTGTTGCCCGTAGCTCCTTTGAGAATGAGATGTTTGCCCGTGCCGATACGCCTGTTGGCAGGAGTTTTTATGGAGCGTGTCCCATTAAGATACGATGCAGTGAGAGTTTTTGCCTTCATAAGTTCTTGCGGAGTGCCACTAAATACCACTTCGCCTCCCAGCCGTCCTGCTTTGGGTCCCATATCTACGATATAGTCGGAGGCTAACATCATCTCTTCATCGTGTTCGACTACGACTACCGAATTGCCTATATCACGGAGTGTTTTTAGAGATTCGATAAGTTTTATATTGTCTCTTTGATGAAGTCCGATGCTTGGTTCATCGAGTATATAAAGCACATTTACAAGTTTTGCCCCTATTTGCGTGGCGAGTCTTATGCGTTGCCCTTCGCCTCCTGATAGGCTTTCTGTCGAACGACCCAGCGTCAAATATCCAAGACCAACTTTTAGTAAAAAATCAAGACGAGTAGAGATTTCTTTGATGATTTCTATTGCTATGGTTCTTTTGTTGCCAGACATATTATCCATCAGTCCATCAATCCATTTTTTGAGTTCGTCAAGCGATAAAGTCGAAATATCTGCTATGTTTTTGTCTTCTATGCGATAGCTTAAAGCCTCTTTGTTTAGTCTTGCTCCATTGCATATTGGACATATTGTTTTTCGATAAAATTGCCCTGCCCACTTCTGTTCAGAAGACGATGCTGATTCATCGTTGTGCATTTCGATATAGTGTATCAACCCCTGATAACTTGATGAGTAGGTATAGCCACCATCACCTTGTGAAAACGCAATTTCCAGTTCATCGGAAGAACCGTTGAATATCTCATCTGTGAGTTCTTCGGAAAGATTCTCTATCGGTGTTTCTAGCGAGAAGCCATATTTGTTGCATAGAACCTCTAATTTCTGAAATATAGAGTTCTTTTTACTTTTACCTAATGGCAAAATGCCTCCTTCGGCAATGCTTTTTTTAGGGTTTGGTATTATTTTATCATTGTCTATCTGATTGATATATCCTAATCCATTACATTTAGGACACGCTCCTTTGGGAGTGTTGAATGAAAAAATATGTGGTGCTGTCTCTGTGTAGGATAATCCACTGTTGGGACACATCAACTTTGATGAGAAATAGTATGGTTCGTTATCTTCTTTTGTTATGACCACCAATACGTCTTCGCCCATCTTCATAGCCAATTGAATACTCTTTTTGATGCGTTGTCTGTCTTTGGGTGCAATAATCACTTTATCCACAACTACCTCTATATCGTGATTTTTGTAGCGGTCTAACTTCATTCCTGCACATATATTTTGCAAAAGACCATCGACACGGACATTGACAAACCCCTTTTTGCGTATGGACTCAAACAAATCACGGTAATGCCCTTTGCGGTTTTTGACTAACGGAGCAAGGAGCATAGTTGCTTTACTGTCAAACCGTTTCATTATCACATTTACTATTTGCTCTTCGGTGTATTGAAGCATTTTTTCGCCACTAATATACGAATAAGCATCAGCAACACGAGCATACAAAAGGCGAATGAAGTCATAAATCTCTGTGGTTGTGCCTACTGTCGAACGAGGGTTTTTGGATACTGTTTTTTGCTCTATGGCAATCACTGGACTTAACCCTGATATTTTATCCACATCAGGTCGTTCGATGTTGCCTATGAAGTTACGAGCATACGCCGAAAAGGTCTCTATGTAGCGTCTTTGTCCTTCGGCGTAGATGGTGTTGAACGCCAAAGATGATTTGCCACTGCCACTAAGGCCTGTTACTACCGATAGTTTGTGTCGAGGTATATCCACAGTAATGTTTTTTAGGTTGTGAACTCTTGCTCCAAACACCTCTATTTTACTATTGTTCTTTATGACTTGTTTTTTCACTATATTGGTAATGTTTTTTTTACTACAAAGTTAGCAAATTATTTATCAATGTAGTGAAGTGCTGTTTTAGTATAAAAGAGATGATTGGAGCTATCAATTTAGTATGTTTTACAAGTATATTACTTAAAATATTGATAATTAGTGTTTTGGGTTTTTTGGATTTGGTATTAAAGAATTTTATGGTTACCTTTGTTCCTTTAAACTTTATATTAATAAATAATTATTCAAATGATGATGAAAAAAATTACGTTAATTTTATTTCTGGTATTAAGTGCTATTTGGGGCATTAATGCACAAGAAATCACATTGCCGTACTTTGAGGACTTTTCGTCTTTGACCGCAGGAGATATGGAATCTGCAACTGGTTCTACTACTGCTGTTGCGACCTATCCAGCCAATATTACCAGTGTGGTAGAGGCTTATCAGGCAGGTCAAGTGATGATGATTGGTTCAAGTAGCAATGTCGGTAGTTTTACCACACAACCAGTGAATTCTGGAACGGCTTCAAAAGTAAGAGTTGCATTTAGAGCAGTGCCTTTTGCAGAGACAACTCCTTTGGCAGTGCAAGTAAGTATAACCTATGGTTCACAGTCTAAAATGATAGACATACCAGCGGTTTCACACAGTTGGCCCCTTACGGCAACAGATATGGTACAGTATTCGGCAGTGTTTGATGCAGAGGCAACCGCTTCGGTTGTGATGTTATCTACGGTTGCTGGGGCTAATTTAGAAAATCGACTTTTTATAGATGATTTTAAAATTAGTAGTTTAACACCGGGTGTTCCTTTATACGAAGGTTTTGAAGGAACGGCATTCCCTCCTGTCGATTGGGTGGCTATTCACGAGACTGGTACAGTATCGTGGGAAAGACGGACTTATTCAGGAGATTCTCCTATTGGCACTGCCTCAGCTGCTGTTTCTTATGGCACTTCGGCTGGTAATTCCAATTGGTTGATTACTCCTCAAATGAACCCAATAGTTGGACAGAATTTTTCGTTTAAAATAAAAACAAGTACTTACTATAGTGGCACAAAAGTGTATATCAAACTATCTACCACAGATAATTTAGTAGCAAGTTTCGACACTACGCTTTTGACCCTTGAGAATAGACAACAGATTACAAGGTCTTGGCAAGAGTATAGTGTCGATTTGTCTGCTTGGGCAGGTTCATCTATATACGTGGCATTCCATGTCGAAGACCATGATGGTATGAGAATCTTGATAGATGAAGTTAATGGAGGAAATCTTAAACCAATACCTTGCCCAACACCTATCAGTCTTGATATACAAAACATCACTCCTAATAGTGCAAATGTCAATTGGGTAGAAAATGGTTCGGCAACTAATTGGGTAGTGGAATATGCCACGAATCCTACATTTGACCAAGAACTGGTTAGTCAAGAGGCATCAGGAGTCCCTAACCTCACAATCACAGGGCTGAATCCAAATAAGTTATATTATGTCAGAGTAAAGGCAGACTGTTTGGGAGGCGATGTTAGTTCTTATGCAGAGACTATGTTTAGAACAGGTTGTGAAGCGACAGACCCATTTACATATTTAGAGACCTTCTCTGCTTCATCAAAAGACCAGTTCGATTCTGACCGTCCGTTATGTTGGACAAGGTTAGTTTCATACAATTATACTGCTACCAATATATATCCAAAAGTAGTATTGTCAAATTCGCACGATGATACCTCCGAAAAAGGCTCGCTGAAAATGTATGCTAGTGCTACAACTACACCTACGGAGAATGTGATAGCAACACCACAATTTGCATCGCCATTAGCACCTATGAATGTAAGATTTTGGCTAAAACGCACCTCTAATACAGCATCGACTTTCGAGGTTGGTGCAATATCAGACCTTAACGACCTAAGCACATATATCACAGTTCAGACAGTAGATATTCCTACTGCACAAAACGAGTGGGTAGAGAATGTTATTTCGTTAGAGAATGTTCCTAACACACACAACTTTTTGGTATTGAAAGCGAAGACATCTACAGATGATTCTTTCGCCTTACACATAGATGAGTTTAGAGTAGAACGCCGTCCTACTTGCTTCCCTCCTACATCGTTTGAAGCGACCAACGTCACCGACAACTCTATGACAGTGTCGTGGGTGCCAGATGCTAATGCTGGAGGTAGTGAGTGGATATTTGAATACCGCAAGAGAAAAGATAGTGTATGGAGCTTATATAGCCCTAACCCAACAACGCCTACTTGCACTTTGACAGGTTTAGAGCCATCTTCAACATATATGTTTAGGGTGAAAAGTATTTGTAGTGCAGTAGATTCAAGTTTCTATTCAGAAGAGTTTATGGCACGTACTAATTGTGTAGATATTACTGCCTTGAACGAAACTTTTGCGGGCTATCCTACCGTTGACCAATATCTAATACCAGATTGCTGGACGAAGTATAGTATAGATAACAAATACCCTGCTATTATAGCTCCAAGTAATAGTCTTGGGCTTAATTCAGAAGCAATACAGTTTGGCAATAGTAAACCTCAATTCTTGATATTGCCTCGTTCAGCAACAGCTTTAAACCAATTCATGTTGAAATTTAAGTTGAACCAAGAGGGGTCTTATTGTGGACTTATACAAGTGGGCTATATGTCGTCTCCAACAGACACTACTACATTTGTACCTGTGGCATCAATAGACAATGGCTCTGAATACAAAATTTTTGTAGATAAAAAAGTATATTTAAATAAAGTCGCTGATGATGGTTCAAATCGTTATGTAGCATTTAGATACGGAGATAAGTCAGACAGAGCCCAAAGTACTTTCTATAGTTATTGGTTAGATGATGTAGAGTTTGCTGCTTTGCCATCTTGTCTTCCAGCTGTTAGTGTAGATATTAGTAATGTAATGGACGTAAGTGTGAAAGCAACTATTGTACCTAATGGCAACGAGACAAATTGGCAATATGTATATACATCAGATGCTAATGTAACAGACCCTAACACATTGACTCCGGTAGATGTCACTTCGTTGGAATTCACGATAAATGGTCTGACTGCAAGTACTCCATATAAACTATGGGTAAGGGCTAAATGTAGCGATACAGATTTTAGTGAATGGATAGATATGCCTGTCAATTTTACCACTATATGTGCTCCTATTGGAATTCCTTTTGTAGAAAATTTTGATGGTCTAACCTCTAAATCTATTCCTGATTGTTGGGCGAAAATTACAACAAACCTTGATTATCCAGGTGTTGTATCGGCATCAAGTTCCAATGGGTTACCTTCTAATGCAATTAGATTCTCTGGCTCAAAACCACAATATCTAATATCGCCTAAATATAATATGCCTTTGAGTGAATTGAGGCTTAAATTTAAACTCAACAAAGAGGGCAAACAGTGTGGAGATTTCCAAGTAGGATATATGTCCTCTTCGGTAGATGCTTCGACATTTGTGCCGGTAGCAACATTTAACGATGGAACATTCAAGCAACTTTTAGACAAGCAAGTATTGTTTACAAATGTAGTTGATGATGGAGACAATCGTTATATAGCATTCAGGTATGGAGATACTGACAATGCGATGCAAGATGATGCGTGGTATTATTGGATTGATGATATCAATGTGGATATATTACCATCATGTCTTTCAGTTACAGCATTGTCGGTAGTGGAGACATTTACAGATTCTGTGAAGATAAGTTTTACAAACAACACTACTACGGCTACTACTTGGCAGTATGTCGTTACGGACGACCTTACAGTAACAGACCCAACCACTTTGACTCCTGTGGATATTACGGCTGTTCCAGCAACTATTACTGGTCTTAATCCTAACACCAAATATAAAGTTTGGGTAAGAACTAAATGTAGTGATACAGATTTGAGTGAATGGCAATCTACTATGTTTAGAACAGACTGTCTGAATAATATATCTACTCTTACCGAAAATTTCCAAACAAGCAATCCTGATGAGGAAAATCGTCCATATTGTTGGACTCGTGCTTGTGGTTATTACAACTATCCATATGTGTACACTAGCAAAGGAAATTCGGACAATACAAGTCTATATTTCTATACATCAACTAATGATAGTGTAGAGATTATATCTACAAATGCCTTTGATACTCCTATTTCTCAACTAGAAGTAGTTTTCTGGCTGTTGCGTGCTAATATAGCACAGGGATCAAAGTTTGAGGTAGGTGTGATGTCTAATCCTAATGATAGTAGTACATTTATTCCGATTCAAGATGTAACACCAACAGCAGAAAACTGGACAGAATGCACTGTCAATATGCAAAATGCTCCTGCTACACACACTTATGTTTCGTTTAGACTAACAAACACAAATAGTGGTTATAGAACATACTATTTAGATGATTTAGATATTCATATAATACCTACTTGTGCTAAACCTTCAGGTTTAGATATTGTTGCAGGAACATTGACATCAGATGGTGTTACTATTAGTTGGACTCCTAATGGCACAGAGACAGAGTGGACGCTGGAATATAAGAAGTTGGCAGACACAGACTGGACGCCTGTAGCAGTAAGTGGCTCACCTAGTTATCAATTGACAGGTTTAGAATCTAATACCCCTTATGAGGTTAGAGTCAAAGCATTGTGTGTGGCTGGTTCAGACGAAAGTATTTATACTGTTTCTACTAAGTTCCAAACCGAATGTGGCATTATTACACTTCCATTTACAGAAAATTTTGATGGACAAGAAATGCCTCCTTCAGTTTGTTGGGGTAGATATAAAAATTTCGCAGCAGAGATATTTTCAGGAGCTCAATTTACAGACGGTGGTCGTTGGTATAGAGATGATGCAGGAGATATAAAACTCAATCTATACGGTACTTATCACGGTTGGTTAGTAACACCATCTATACAACTTCAAGGAGATGTGAAATTAACTATGGATTTAGCACTTACTGAATATTCTTCATCAGGTCCAGCAAATCAAACAGGACTTGACGATAAGTTTATGATAGTAGTATCTACAGATGATGGGGCTACTTGGTCAGAGGATAATGCTATTGTATGGAGCAACGATGGTAATGGCGACCATGTGTTAAATGATATATCAAACACAAGCACTTCATATACCGTTGACCTATCGCAATATTCCGGTACTATCAAAATTGGTTTCTATGCCGAATCAACAGAGACTAATGCAGATAATTATTTGCGTGTGGATAATATTAGTATTGTGGAAGTAGAGGTTGTGCCTCCTACTGTTGAGACGCAAGCAGCGGATAATATTACTGACAATACCGCTACTCTCCATAAGCAAGTAACACAGGGGTCTAAACCGATAGATAGCGAAGGTTTTTATTATCGTGCAGTAAACACATCTGCATGGGCTAACTCAACCGATGGTATGCTTACTGGCTTATCGGCCGGTACTACATATGAGTTCTATGCCTATGCGGTGGTTGGTAGCGAAACTTACAGTGGCGACACATTGACTCTACTAACTACTGGCACATCTGTGGTTCACCCAACGATAACAACCCTTGATGCAGAGGCTATTACTCAAACTACAGCAACGCTGAAAGGTTCATTTGTGGCAGACCAATCAGAGCCTATTGTTTTGCAAGGTTGGAAGTACAAAAAACCTTCGGAATCCAATTGGGTAGTATCTGAAACGGGCAACCTCACAGGTTTGAATGCTAATACTCTTTATGAGTTCTTTGCTTATGCAACTACTGGATTGAATACTACTGGGTACGAAGGTGTACACAAGACATTTACCACATTGTCTCATACTGCTCCGACTGTTACCACAGAAGATGCAACAGCAGTTACTACCAACTCGGCTACGCTTAACAAAACGGTTGTGGCTGGTACGGAAGAGATATTATCACAAGGCTGGGAATATCGTATTGTAGGCACAAATCAGTGGTTTGCCTCTGCCGATGGCAATCTTATAGACCTTGTTGCTAATACTGCATATGAGTTCTATGCCTATGCTACGACAGCCGATTTCCCTAAAACGAAAGGTGATATTAAAACATTCACTACGCTTAACGCTTCTACGGGGATAGACCTTGCAGACTATGGGGTTGTGTTGTATCCAAACCCAGCAAAAGAGATTGTAAATATTGTAGTAGATGGATTACTATCAGATGCTGATATTACAATTGTCAATATGCAGGGTAAGGTAGTTGGCAGACACACTATGACAGTTGGTCAAAAACAACTGTCGGTAGATGTTTCCGACTATGCAACAGGCAATTACTTTGTAAAAATAAACTCTAACGGAAATACCAAAGTAGCAAGATTGATAGTGAAGTAAATGTAACTCATCATTTACAGATCACAAGTTGATAACTTTTTTAAAAGCGGTCATCGTCCCTCAAAGGCG
>PDWI01001515.1_pt1 | contig 36641 bp, 34 predicted proteins | sample 1430891 | NCBI WGS metagenome assembly PDWI01 (sample SAMN01162508, study PRJNA174530) | Oral metagenome, whole genome shotgun sequencing project. | biome: Marine environment; feature: Marine mammal; material: Swab sample of the gingival sulcus; isolation source: swab sample of gingival sulcus... | reverse complement strand
TTTCAGCTATCATTCTATCGACTAGCTCTTTTTTGATTTTTCTAATATCACAGAGATAATGATAAACTTTACTTGTATCACTAACTTTTGGTGGCAAAACAAAAATCATCCATAAGTTGTGGATGATTTTATATCAGTTTGGAAATCCTCTAGTATCACTCGAATTCTTCATATTAAACTTGCTACCCATTACAAAGACCTCTAAAATACTACATTCTTTTTTTGAAAATATAGTATTTTTACACTCATTATACTATTTTTTAACTCAAAATACTTCAAAACTACTTCATATTCTTTCTAAAAAATACTTTATGAATAATATTATCGAAATAACACTATCTTTAGATATCTTTTCGGCATATAAATTTTATATTTGTTCCTTAAGTCAACACAATATAAATAAACAATAAATTAACAGTAACATTAATCACCCAGCCGTGTGTATTTAGCCAATCATTAACTTTTTTCATATTTTTATAAGCATTTTTCCCCATGCTTAAATATACAAGCAAAGGAGATGAAGCAATAAGTGTAACCAATACAAAAAATGGAATAGCACTAAAAAGTGTTTCGTTTTGATGTATCAAAAGTCCTGCAACTGTAAATGCCATTGCAATATCTCCAGGAAATAGTGCTATAAGCATAACACCAATGATAAAAACCTTTTTAAGAGGAATTGTTTTAATATCATCCATCCATTTTGGTGGTTTGGTTAATTTTTTTCGATTCAAAAAGTTTTTAACAATTGAATATAGTAAAAACGCAACGATTAAATATTTTAAAAAATTCGAACCATTATGTTTTGTCCTGTCAAATAAGTCTAAAGATAATAAAATGTAGTAATAAATGGTGGTACTCAAAACCATCGTTAGACTTACCGCCAAAATATAAACAATAGAACTTTTGATTGGATTTTTTCTTAATACTAATAATATCGCCACCAAGATTTGTGGACCGATCATTACTGTAAGTGCTAATGGTAATATAGCTGTTCCCAACATAATTATTTTCCTTTCCTTTGCTAAGAATTCTGTATATATTTGATTTCAGCTTTTATCTATAATATTTATTTATCTTTTTGTTTTCTTTTTTCTAATAGTTTGCTTAGCACGGTGAAGCCATCTAGTATTTTTTGTTTATCACCATCACTGGCATCTGCCAAAATCATTTCGAAAGCGCTATCTGCTTCTATTAAGTGCTTACCAATTTTTTTCTTATATTGACTGGTGAATTCCACATAAACCACTCTTTTATCATCTTTACTTCTACTACGCTTCACTATATCACGCTTTTCTAAACGGTCAATAATTCCAGAAATGGTTGAATTAGAAAGCCCCATTTTTTTTGCTAAATTGCTAATTTTTTGTTTGCCATCACGTCTAATAATATGGATAACTACACTTTGTGAACCAGTTAATTCCACTTCATCATACTCTGCTTTCAAAAAATCAAAAATAGCTTCTCTTAATTGCCATAAAATTACTAAAGCGTTTTTACTTTTTTCCATAAAGTCCTCCGTGTTTTAAATTATATTTTAAAATTTTCAGTTATTTTTGAATGATTTTATTTACTCTCATTATATAATGAACTAATACATAAAATAAAGTTCCATAGAAACAAACTTGATAGTATGTTAATAACAAAAAAGACAAAACCAAGAAGTTCACCATGAATCAAGAATATCATACCACACCACAGAAAACCACCATGGCACATCGCTTCTTTATAGTGAAAAGCTAACGGTTAAAAAACGGATAAAAGTCAGCATAGCTATCAAGGAGCTTGAAAAATCTTTCAATTACTATTGCAATTTTCAATAATTTTATGTATAATGAACGAACAAGCAAAATGTTTCGTATACGAAATATTTTGATAAGAAGATTTTTACACAATTCATTATAACATATTTATCTGAAGTAGTTTATCTTTTAGAGTTATGATAAAATGAAGTGTTAGTTAAACCTTATCAAATGATGATTTGACAAGTAGTATTAAAGAGGCGGCAGCATTGTCACCATAGTAATGGAGGAATAAAATATGAAAGAAATTGGTTTATTTTCGAAAGTTAATGCAAATAATAGAGAAGAGCTTATAGGTAAGGCTTATACCGCAGCAAAATGGTTACGCCTTTTTGCTGGTATTACAATGTTAGCGACAATTTTTACTGCCATTATGTTAATAATTGGTTCTGGTATTGTTGGCGCAAGTGGCTCAGATGGAATAATCGCAAGCATACTTAGTGCAGCTGGCAGTATGCTAGTAACCTTTGTAATGTTGTTTTTTGGTTTGTTGTTTCAGTTGCTTATACTTTTTTATGTAAGCGTTTTAGCTGCACAATTAGAGCAAAATATACTTCCAGAATTGTTTGTACCTTACATGTTTTTAGTAATCGCAGTAATTAATTTTGTTGGTTCATTATCGGCAGGTGCAGGTAGCGTATATGTTTATCTTACTAGTATTCTATATCTATTTATAGTTTATTTATGGTATGTTTTTACTAGTAATGTATCAAAAGCTAAAAAACTGTAATCAATAATTGGCAAGTACAAAGCCATTATTTTATAGCATTTATAAAGAGCAAGTCCTTTCTTTTGTTATTTTGCTTATTAACATTATAAGGAATTTTGCTCTTTTTAAAGTTCAAAATCAAAAAGGAGAAATTTATGAATAATTTTATTTCAAATTTAAAAGAAAAGCATAGCAACAATAACACCTTTACAAACAGCATTCAAACAGGATATTTTTTGATGCTTTCGCTGTTTTTATTAATCGTCGTTGTAACTATGTTGGGAACCAATATAAGCTATGATGCATTAAAGGCATCGGTACAAGATAAAACAGATGAATTTCAAATAGAGCAAGTTTTTGAAGATAATCCTTTATTGTCTAAAGTTGTGCAGTCAGAACAAATTTCTAAATATATTGCCAGTGTGACTTCCACTTTAATAGAATACGAAAAAGTTTTAGAACATAGCATTAAGTTTTCAAATTTTCAAATTTTTATTTTCATCGCCTTCTTTTTGCTCATATTGATAATAGCCCCATCCAAATTTAAAACGAGCTTAAATGTAAATGAAAAAAGTCATAAAGAAAATATCATTTTAAACATTATTGGAAGAATTTTGACTAGCCTACTAATGACTATACTATTACTTGGAAACATTATAATTCAGTTTTTAAGCATAAACACACTCGAAAAATGGGGCATTCAAATTATAGTTAATATGATATTGCTACTCGCTATTTACTACTTGACATCATCTGGAAAAAAATCATATAAGTGCATATTTTTAGCTTCATTTATATCGAGTATAGCGATAAGTATTATATTTTTTATCACATTAGCGTTCTCTTTATTAATTGCAAATGGCAATGTTGTAGTAGCTACTATTGCTTATACCATTCTCTTTATGTCGAGTTTGATTATTATCACATACACCATTATTACAAGTAAAGAATTAGCCTCTTCTTTATTGAGTAAATAATGTATACAAGTAAACAGTATTATTTCCTTTATTGAGTTTGGCATACAATTATGATAGGCTATTTTCACCAAGAATAGTTATAGAGATTTGATAATGTAAAGGTATTTTAAAGGAGAAAAATTTGAGAAAAAAAATATATGATATTATAGAAATGGGTGGTAAAAAGAATAAATATAGTATATTGTACGATAGTATAATATATATTGCAATTATTGCAAGCCTAGTTCCACTAGCATTTAAAAATCAGAGAACACTTTTTTATATTATAGATAAAGTTACCGTTAAAATTTTTATTATAGATTATATATTGCGTTGGGTAACGGTTGATTTTAGATACAAAAAAAAATCAAAATGGTCTTTTATTAAATATCCGTTTACATTTATGGCTATAATAGACCTTATTACTATCATTCCATCACTTGCGGCATTTAATACAACAGTTAATTCATTAAAAGCTTTTAGGGTCTTAAGAGTATTTAGAGCGATGAAATATTCCAAAAACTTCCAGACTATAGGTGCTGTATATAAAAAGTCAAAAGAAGCGCTTTTGATAGTAATCGGACTAGCAGTAGCTTATATTTTGTCGTCCGCATTGATTTTATTTAATGTAGAACCCGAACTTTTTAATTCTTATTTTGATGCAATTTATTGGGCGACGATTACGATGACCACAGTAGGCTATGGCGATTTCTATCCAGTTACAGAAATGGGACGCTTTGTTACTATACTCTCTTCATTTTTGGGAATTGCAATCATAGCCTTACCAGCTGGTATTATTACTGCTGGTTATATGGATGAAATCAATAAAAAAAAGAGTGATGAATAATATTTATATACCTAAACATAAATATCAAAAAATCTCATATATCATCACTCTTTGTCATTAATCTAAAGCAATTCTCAATAAATATAAATTGTAAACTATACCCTATAAATTCACCTTTCTATTTCAACACTCTTTTCCCTCACTTCACTACTTCTATTAGTAAGACTTCTATTTTCTCTTATCTGCTCCAAAATACTCTGCTTTTCATCTTCCTCAACCTTTGCAATAAGTTCATCATTATCTAGCATCATAATAATATGTTTGGTCTGTGGATTGTCTTTTAGATACTGACTTAATCTTAAAAAGGATACTCCTGATAAGGCTATCGTATTTGATGGTTCTGCTACCGTCATACTTTCATAACTAAGTGCATTTATTACGCTTTCAAAGACTGCGACATTATCTGATCTAGAATTGTATCTAGGACTAGGAGCAAATGACTTGTTACTGCCCTCTACTTCGCCTTTAAATTTGTAATTAGGGTCAGTACCTACCCTTAGTGCATATCTAGGAATACTTACCATATAATAACCTACAAATACACAGTTGTTTCTATTATCTTGATATAACTACTTTTCATCTGTCATTCTGTCTACTAACTCTTTTTTTATTTTTTCTATCTTTTCATACTTGTCTAAAACTTGATTATATTCGGGATATAAATATTTTTGCACTTTAATTACCATAGCTAAATCCTTTTCTGATTTTGAAACCGTTTTATAAATAGATATACTTTCTCATAATAGTATAATATTTCACCTACAAATCCTCCTGTTTTGGCTTGTTTAAAAAGAAAAACCATACTTTTTTAAAATTTTATTTTTCTTCAATTTACTCTTGCATTTTAATAGTTAGTATATTTTTTTACACACTAAAAACAATTAGAATTTAATCCAATCGTTCAAGTTACATTCTTTTATTTAATTTTTTAAAAATTCGACAGGCCGCTTAGCTTCGCGACTTTTATAACTCCTTTTATTTTTAATATAAAAAAAGAAATATCTTTTGTTATCCCCGATTTTATTAATATATACTATTACATATAACGATTCATGTATTTGAGTAGTTGCGAATTAAAACTTAGGATCTTAATTTCATTTGATTATATATGTGCTAGTTATTCGATGTATTTAAAATATCCCCGGAATCAAACTATTAAAATCCGATAAAACTCTTTTTGCTTTTTTTATTGTCCTAAAAATTTTTTCTTTTTTCAACGTTGATTTTGTATTATCAAATAATTCTCCTCCTTCATCTAATGATTTTGATACTTTATCAATAATATTTTCTAGATCATTATATACTTCTTGTTCAGTACGTCCTTCAATTTTTACATAAATTTCGTCTTCAATTTCTGAACCATTTAATTTGTAAAAGAAAATTATTGGGAGATCTTTTGTATCATCTAAACCAAGAAACTCTATAAGAGGTTTATTATCCGCTGGCTCATCCCAAATCATACTCATCATGTACATAACATCTGGTTTATGTTCTGGAAAACTATACTCGCCTTGTTTTGGTTTTACAGCATATATTTTCCAATTAAGTCCACTCCTTTCGTTTAATGCTTCCCAGTAGTCCTCATCTCTCAAACACTTTTTTATATGAGGATGTTTGTCAGTGTAAAGAATTATACTCAATAATTGTTCATTTTCTTGTGTACTAAAAATCATCTCATGTTCCATTTTGTTATCTCCTCTTATAATTTAATTATTAAATTGTGCCTACTGAATATATAGATTAACATTGATATGCTTTATATACTATTTTATAAACACTATTTTGTATTAACTTTAACTACTAAATCAATTATATCAACTTTTAGCAAAACTTCAACAAATCTTCTTTTTTAATTACTAATCACTTTTTTATAAAAAGATAAGGCAAGAGATAATCTCTCACCCTAAGCATTTTCTACAGTAATTCGTCATCACTTAATTCTTCAACTTCATTCGTTTCTTTTTCTTCAGCAATAAAACCATCATCAGGTTCTTCAAAACTAAGTAGCTCTTCTTCTTTTTTCTTATGAACCTTAAAATAATAGCCACTTGTAATAGCAGCTCCTACAACTAAAAATATAATCAGATACGTTGATAAATTATCTTTTTTCTCTTTGATAGGTTGTTCTTTAACTGGTTTTTCTTCAACCTTTTTAACCACTTCTTTCTTTTACTTCCACCACATTTAAAAGACCATCTTCAGATACTTCAGTTAAAAGTATTACATTCTCAGATTTTTCATCGTGATTAACAATTAAATGAAATGTCTTTTCATTTTTAGTCATAAAGGTTATAAACTGTCTTGTATCAGCAGCATACCCACTTTCTTCTTGCATATAGTTTAATACTTACGAAGCCTTTTTAAAATTATCGCGTCACTAGTGTGCCTTATAGTGACAGCAAGGTACAAAATTACAAGTTGAGTTTATATAAAGAAATCCACCCGGGCTACTCAAACTCTATCGTCCCAGGTGGTTTGCCCGTAATATCGTAGACGATGCGGCTAATGCCGTCGCATTCGTTGACGATGCGGTTTGATATTTTGTCGAGCAGGTCGAGTGGTATTTTGCTCCATTCGGCGGTCATAAAATCGACGGTGTTGACGGCGCGTAGCGCCAGTACGTAGTCGTAGGTGCGAAAGTCGCCCATTACGCCGACGCTTTTCATATTGGTCAGCACTGCGAAGTATTGGCCGATTGATTTGGCGACGCCCGACTTTTCGAGTTCTTCTCTAAAGATGGCATCGGCCGGTCTTAAGATGTCGAGCTTTTCTTTGGTGATGGCGCCGATGACGCGCACGGCAAGTCCCGGCCCAGGGAACGGTTGGCGGTTGACTAAATAGTCGGGTAGGCCCAGTTCGAGGCCGACTTTTCTAACTTCGTCTTTAAACAGGTTGCGCAGCGGTTCTAATATTTCTTCAAAGTCGACGTGGTCGGGCAGACCACCGACGTTGTGATGGCTTTTGATCACGGCCGACTTACCGTGGCCGCTTTCGATGACATCGGGGTAGATGGTGCCCTGCGCCAAGTAGTGTACTTTGCCGATTTTTTTGGCTTCGTCTTCAAATACGCGAATAAATTCTGCACCGATGATTTTGCGCTTTTTTTCGGGCTCGGCCACGCCGGCTAACTTTTCTAAAAAGCGCTGTTCGGCGTCGACTCTGATAAAGTTTAGGTCGAAGCCCTTGCTAAATATGTTTTCTACTTCGTCGCCCTCGCCTTGCCTCAACAGGCCGTGGTCGACGAAGATACAGGTCAATTGACCGCCGATCGCCTTTGCGATCATGGCCGCGACTACTGACGAGTCGACGCCGCCCGACAGCGCCAGCAACACTTTTTTGTCGCCTACTTTGCGCCTGATATCGGCGACGGCGCCTTCGGTAAAGGTATCCATTTGCCAGTCGCCTGTACAGCCACATATTTCGTAGGCGAAGTTGTGCAGTATTTTATTGCCTTCTTCCGTGTGGGCCACTTCGGGGTGAAATTGAATGCCGTACAACTGGCGCGCCGCGTCTTCCATTGCGGCGATTGGGCAATTGGCCGTCTTGGCCGTTATAGTAAAACCGGCCGGCTGTTCGGCGATGTAGTCGACGTGGCTCATCCAAGTAATCGATTTCTTTTTTACGCCTTTAAACAGCTTGCTGGCCGGCATTAACACTGTCGTTTCGGTTTTGCCAAACTCGCTGCTGGCAGCCGCTTTAACGCTACCGCCCAACAAGTGCGCCATTAATTGGTCGCCATAGCAGAGCCCCAAAATGGGTATGCCCAGTTCAAATATTTCTCTTGCCACACTCGGCGAATCAGCTAAATAGGCCGAATTGGGGCCACCTGTAAAGATAATGCCCTTGGGTGCTAAGGCCTTTAGTTCTGCTAAATCGATATCATGCGGTTTTACTTCGGCATAGACGCCGAGGTCGCGCACGCGGCGGGCGATTAACTGATTGTATTGGCCGCCAAAGTCTAGGACGACGATTAATTCACTTGCTGTCATGGCTTCCCCCTAATCGTTTAATACGCTGTAGTTGGGCGATTCTTTGGTAATGGTAATGTCATGTGGATGTGATTCGCGCAGCCCCGCGCCAGTTATTTTGACAAATTTGCCATTGGCCTTTAATTCGGCAATGTTCTGGCAACCGCAGTAGCCCATTCCGGCGCGCAAACCACCCATTAATTGGTAGATGTTTTCGGCCAGCGTTCCCCTAAACGGCACGCGCCCTTCAACGCCTTCGGGCACGAATTTTTTGCTGTCGTTTTGAAAATAGCGGTCTTTTGAACCGGCCGCCATGGCCCCCGTCGAGCCCATGCCGCGATATGTTTTAAATGAGCGCCCCTTGTAGATAATCAGTTCGCCGGGCGCTTCTTCGGTACCGGCAAATAGCGAACCGATCATGATGACATCGGCGCCCGCTACGATGGCCTTGGGAATATCGCCCGAATACTTTATGCCGCCGTCGGCGATAATCGGTATGTCGTGCTTGGCCGCCTCTTGGGCGCAGTTGTAAACCGCCGATAGTTGCGGCATGCCGATGCCGGCGACGATGCGCGTGGTGCAGATTGAACCGGGTCCAATGCCGACTTTAATGCAGTCGGCGCCAGCTGCGATTAAATCTCTAGTCGCCTCGGCCGTCGCCACGTTGCCGGCGATTAACTGCAAGTTGGGGTATTGCTTTTTAATTTGTTTAACTGCTTCAATGATGTTGTTAGAATGGCCGTGTGCCGAATCGAGTGTAATGACGTCGACGCCGGCTTTTACCAACGCGGCAACGCGCTGTATCATGTCGCTGCCGATGCCGACGGCGGCACCGGCCAACAGTCTGCCCTTGTCATCGGTTGCCCGATTGGGGTAAATAATTACTTTTTCAATATCTTTTATGGTAATTAGGCCCTTTAAGATGCCGTCATCGTCAATTAGGGGCAGCTTTTCGACCTTGTGTTTTCTTAAAATTTGTTCGGCCTCTTTTAAGCTGGTCTGCGGCGTGCCGGTAATTAAACCGGCGGCCGTCATGACATCTTTTATTTGTTTGTCTTTATCGGTTTCAAAGCGAATGTCGCGGTTGGTGATAATGCCGACTAATTTTTTATTGGCGTCGACAATGGGCACGCCCGAAATGCGATAGCGCGCCATCAGTTCTTCGGCATCGGACACTTGGTGTTCGGCCGACAGGTAAAACGGGTCGACGATAACGCCGTGTTCGCAGCGCTTAACTTTGTCGACTTCGAGCGCCTGTTTTTCAATTGACATATTTTTATGTATCATGCCGATGCCGCCCTCGCGGGCGATGGCAATTGCCAATTTGGCTTCAGTAACCGTGTCCATGCTGGCGCTCATCAGCGGTATATTTAAGCTAATGCTGTTGGTTAAACGGGTCTTGAGCTCGACCGCATTGGGTAGTACGTCTGACTTTTGCGGCACCAATAAGACGTCGTCGTAGGTCAAACCTTCAAACAGTAGTTTTTGCTGCATGGTCAGCTCCTTTCTTTCTAACAAAAAATAGCTGTGAAATTACAGCTATAAAAATGCGTAGCGCAATAATTTCACTTATAGTCGAGTCGTTTACGGCAACCCGGTAGAGACTGGCAAGCCCTATTCTCGCCTTTATATAAGTGGATACTTTTTACCATTCTACCACATATTGTATTTGAGCGACAGCAAAATTGAACAATATGGCCACTTTTTTAGCAACGGTAACGACTAAAATATATAATTAACTAGCCAGTTGCACATTATATTTCTTCTAAGCTATTTTTGTTTAAAAGAAAGGTTTGCAGGCTAATGGTGACAATGCCGTCTTCATCAATGCGCGTGTTTTGACTGTTGCGCGTGATGATAATTTTTTTGAATGAATTATTAATATTATTCAGCGATTTCTTCTCTTGCCGCTTTTTATCCTCACTTAATAAGGCATAGGCGACTTGGATGTAGTATTTTCGGTTGCCTTTTGCAGCGATAAAGTCTACTTCAAGCTGCTTGCGCAATCGTTTGCCATTTTGATTTTCGCGTATATCGACCACGCCGACGTCGACATTATAGTTTCTAATTTTCAATTCATTGAATATAATGTTTTCCATTAGATGCGTTTCTTCGACTTGCCTAAAGTTCAAGCGCGCATTTCTAAGCCCAAGGTCAGTAAAATAATACTTTAGCGGCGTACCAATATACTTTTTACCCTTAATATCATAGCGCAGTGCACTGTCTATTAAAAAGGCTTCTAGCAAATATTTAATGTATTCATTTATCGTACTATAAGTAATTGCACTGTTTTTTTGCGACTTGAAGGTGCGCGCCAATTTATTGGCATTGGTTAAAGAGCCCACCGCCGAGGCCAAGGTATTGATTAAATCTTCTAAATCGGCTTCTTTTTTTACATTGTTGCGCTGCACAATATCCTTAATATAAGTTTCGGCAAATAGGTTTTTTAAATATTGTGATTTTTCGTCCGCTTCTTCAAAACTGAGTACTCGCGGCAAGCCCCCAAATAACAAATAGCTATCATAGGCAACGTCGAATGCTTGCTTATTGTAGTTAAAATACTCGGCGAAAGACAGTGGGTAGACTTTTATTTCATCGCCGCGCCCCCTAAATTCGGTTAAAATATCGCTCGACAAAAATTTTGAATTGCTGCCCGTTACGTAAACATCGACATTACTAAGATATAGCAAGCCATTTAAAACGTCGACAAATTGATCAACAAATTGAATTTCATCTAAAAAAACATAGTATTTCTCAGTTGGTTTTATTTTATCCTTAATATATTGATAAAGCTTTAATGAATCTCTCAGTTCGCGATATTCAATGCTATCTAATTGAATTTCTATTATATTTTCGGCTTTAACGCCGCTGTCGATTAGATGTTTTTTAAAAATATTAAATAGCAAAAAAGACTTGCCAACACGCCTAATGCCGGTAATGATTTTGATGAAACCATTATTCTGCTTTTTTATCATTTTTTGTAAATATTGGTCGCGTGCGATAAACATATAGCCCTCGATAATTTATTTAAAATTTTAGGTCATTTGACCTATTTTTTATAATATAACATATTAAAGAAATAAAGTCTATTAAAAATGAAAAGTAGTATATCTTAAAATTAAGTATATGTATAACTTAAATGTAAGATAAGCTAAAATGTTTAAATAAAAAATCAAGCATGGTTTTTATTTAAAATTTTAGGTCATTTGACCTGTTTTTTATAATATCTTCAAGATGATTGAATAAAACTTTTTTATAAGTCAATTGATTATCGGCGATAGCGCGTCCTTTTGATTTTAGACGGTTTAAAAACTATTTAAAATAAGCGATTTAGATTGCCATATCCCCTGGTTTTACGGTAAAATGGTAATACTATTGAAAGGAAAAATATGGGTACTTATCGACATATTGTCGACTTAATTAAAAAGCATACTGTCAAATACGTCGCCGGCATTGCCCTGCTTATGGCAATTGCCGCGCTGCGCCTAATACCGCCGTGGTTAATTGGCGAACTGGTCGATGCCATTGTCGGCCGGCGCCTAACATTTCAATTTAGCCTACAATTGGTCGCTTTAATTTTGGGCGTCGAGCTCATTATTTTTGTGTTCCGCTTTTTTTGGCGCAAGTTTATTTCGGGCAGCGCCCGTTACATTGAAGCTGACTTGCGCGAAAAGCTGTTTGTGCAGTTTGAAAAGCTGGGTGCCGACTACTACATCGACAACAAGACGGGCGACTTAATGGCGCGTGCCACCAATGACCTGAACGCCGTCAGAAGCGCGCTCAGCATGGGCGTCGTGATGATTACCGACGCCATCGTCATCACCGTTATGACCATTGCCGTCATGATGTTTAAAATCAGCTTTAAAATGACGCTTTACGCACTGATTCCGCTGCCGATTATGGCAATAATTATCACTGTCGTCGGACCAATTGTACAGCGCCGCTTTAAGCGCGTCAACGAGGCCTTTTCGGTTTTAAGCGAACGGGTGCGCGAAACTTTTAGCGGCATTCGCATCATTAAAACCTTTGGCAAAGAAGCGGCTTTTATCGACCAGTTTAACGTCGACAACCAAGCGATGTTGCAGCGCAATTTGCAATTGGTCGGCGTGTTTGGCCTGTTTTTCCCGCTAATTCAGTTCGTCGCCTCGACCACCTTGGCGATTGCCGTCTACTTCGGCGGCAGCGCCGTGCTGGCCAGTCAAATCTCGCTGGGCGAGTTCGTCAGCTTTATCACTTATCTAGGCCTGTTGACATGGCCGTTTATGGCAATTGGCTGGGTCATTAATCTGTTGCAACACGGCATTGCATCGCTCAAGCGCATTAATCAAATACTCGATGCCAAGCCGAGCATCGTCGACGACGCCAGCGATACTGACCTGCGCCTGTACGGCGATATCGAATTTAAGAACCTGAGCTTTTGCTACCCAAATGAAATTATTCCGACCTTAAAACACATTAGTTTTAAGGTTAAGCGCGGTCAAAAGCTGGCCATTATCGGCCCAACTGGCTGCGGCAAATCGACCATTGCCAACTTGCTGCTGCGCCTTTACAATGCGCCATATGGCACGCTGTTTATCGACGGTCGCGATATTCGCCAAATACCGATTGCAACATTGCGCCGCCAGATCGGCTATGTGCCGCAGAACAATTTTTTGTTTAGCCAAACAATTCGCCAAAACATCGCCATAACGGACGACGGCGTCAAGGATAAAAAAATTGCACGCTACGCCAACTTGGCGGCGATTGGCGGCGAAATTGAAAATATGCCAGAGGGCTACGATACAATGCTGGGCGAGCGCGGCGTCAACTTGTCGGGCGGTCAAAAACAGCGTTTGTCGATTGCGCGCGCCCTGATTAAAAACCCCGACTTGGTCATCTTGGACGACGCCCTTTCGGCAGTCGACAGTCAAACGGAAGACGCCATTTTAAACAATTTAAAAGGCGAATTAAAAGATAAGACGTCGATTATTATTACGCACCGCTTATCGTCGATTAGCGATGCCGACGTCATCGTGGTATTGAAGTCGGGCTGCATCGTACAAATTGGCGACCACGCCAGCCTAATTGGCCAAGCCGGCTATTACCGCGAACTATTTTTAAAACAACAACTGGAAACGCGCATCGCCCACTACGGCGACGGAGCATAGTATGGAAGATAGAAGCTACGCCGAACAGCAAATTGAAAAGTCGTTTGACTGGAAACTACTGACTTATTTAATGCGTTATGCCAAGCCCTACGCGCTCGTTTTTGTGCTCTGCTTTTTGCTGTTAATCGTCGTTACGCTGGCCGAAATTAGCGCGCCCTTTTTAGTAAAAGTGGCAATTGACGACGTGATCAACGACGAAGACCGCATTTACGGCGTCTACGACGATTACCGCGACTTTACCGGCTTTGACTACGACGGCGAATTTTATTCGACGCTAGCACCACACTACCGCGCCCCGCAACGACAAATAAGAGTGATTAACTACGATGGTGGCTACTACCAAATTGAACTGGCCTTTGACATTGCCGACGACTATAAAATTGTCGCATCAAATGGTCAATACTACATTAAAACGGCCGACCACTTTCAAATGATTAGCCGCTTTGATGAGGCGTTTGTCGGCGCGTTGCAAGGGCAGAGTGCAATTAACTTAAAACAGCTGATTAGCGCCTTTATGATCGTATTAATTGTCGGCTTTGCCTTTAATTACGGCCAAATTATGCTGCTCAATTTAACGTCGCAAAAGGTCATTTACCGCATGCGCGAAAACTTGTTTGAGCACGTCAGCTATCTCAACTTGAAGTATTTTGACGACAACCCAGTTGGCCGCTTGGTGACGCGTTTGACAAATGACTTGAGCAATATCAACCAAATGTTTACCAGCGTCTTGCTGACCATTGTCAAAGACGGCTTGCTACTGGTCGGCATCTTGCTTGTGATGCTTAAAATTGACCTCAAATTGAGCTTGGTAAGCCTGGCGACTTTTCCGTTGGTGATCATCGCCACTTATCTGTTTAGGCGCAATATCAGGCCAATTCAACGCAGCTTAAAACTGCGCTTAGCAATGATTAACGCCAAGTTGTCGGAATATATTTCGGGCATGAACATCATTCAAATTTTTGGCGTCGAAGACAAATTCTTAAACAATTTCAAAGACAGTAACGACAGCTATTTGGCGGCGACCTTACAAGATATTCGCGTTTACGGCGTATTTCGGCCGACGATGAACCTAATTTACAGTTTGGGTTTAATTGTGCTGTTGCTCTACGGTGCAGGTGCGGTGCTAAATTACAGCATTCAACTGGGCGTTTTAATTGCCTTTACGCGCTACATTAAACAGTTTTATCAACCGATTTTTGATTTCTCTGAAAAATTTAACATCATGCAATCGGCCATGGCCAGCGCCGAGCGCCTGTATTTAATTGAACAAACCGATAATCCAATCGACGATACCAAACGGGCCCGCACATTTAAAAAACTGACGGGCGCCATTAGTTTTAAGAACGTTTGGTTTGCCTACGATGATGAAAACTACGTTTTGAAAGACGTCAGCTTTGATATTAAGGCCGGTGAAAGCGTCGCCATCGTCGGCCACACCGGTAGCGGCAAGACGACGATTACCAATTTAATTAACCGCTTTTACGACGTGCAGCGCGGCAGCGTCGCCATTGATGGCGTAAATATTAAACAGATAAAAAAGGCCGATTTGCGCAGCTACATCGGCATGGTTTTACAAGATGTCTATTTATTTTCAGATACGATTGCGGAAAATATCAGATTATACGACCGCACAATTTCTGACGAAAAAATCGTCGCCGCCGCCCAACTGGTCAATGCCAAGCCGTTTATCGACGCACAGGACGGCCGGTTTAACTACGTGCTGAAAGAGCGCGGTGCTGAATTTTCGGCCGGTCAAAGACAGTTGCTGTCGTTTGCCCGCGCACTGGCTTATAATCCGGCAATTTTAATCTTAGACGAAGCGACGTCGAGCATCGACAGCGAAACCGAGATGCTCATTCAAGACGCCATTGCCAAACTGGCCGATCGACGCACTTCGATTGTCATTGCACACCGCCTGTCGACCATTGTCAACGCCGACAAAATTATCGTCATGAACAACGGCAGGGTTTGCGAAATTGGCAAACACGACGAACTAATAAAAAATAAAGGCCTCTACTACGACCTTTATCGCTTACAATACGCCGACTCGTCCGACGTTATCGATTAGTGTTTTCAATTAATAAGGCAATTGCCTGAGCGCTAATGCCGAGTCCCTCGCCTTCAAAGCCGAGCATTTCGGTGGTGGTCGCCTTAATGTTAATTTGCGACTTGTCAACTTGTAGTGCCGCCGCTAAAATACTCGTCATTTGCGCGATATAAGGGCGCAGTTTGGGCCGCTGGCAGACGACCGTTGCGTCGATATTGCCAACCCGATAGCCGCTTTCGACGAGCCGCTGGTTCACCTGTTTTAAAAGCGCGACGCTGTCGCTGTCTTTGTAGCGTGCATCGCCATCCGGAAAATGCAGGCCAATATCGCCCAAACCGGCGGCGCCGAGCAGTGCATCGCTAATGGCATGGCACAGAACGTCGGCGTCTGAATGACCCAGCAAGCCCTTTTCAAATGGTATTGTCACGCCGCCGATAATCAGTTTGCGCCCCACAACCAACTGATGCACATCGTAACCGAGCCCTACTCTCATTTAATCCTCCAATGATCTGGCAATTAATTCTGCCAAAAGCAAATCTTGCCCTGTCGTTATTTTAATATTAGTCGCTTCGCCGGCGATGCAGTCGACTGCTCTGCCCAGTGCTTCGGCAATAGAGGCGTCGTCGCTAAATGGTTGACTGGCCGTTTCAGAGAATGCCACCATGCGCTCAAACAACTGATAGCTAAAAGCCTGCGGCGTTTGGACGGCGCGCAGGCTGGCGCGCGGCGGCGTCGTTACAACGCGCCCCGCTGCGACCACTTTAACGGTGTCGCTCAGTGGCATAACCGGTATAACGGCATCGCTTTGTTTAAGCTGATCGACAATCTGCTCAATTAAAGCTGCGCCGACAAACGGCCGCGCCGCATCGTGTATTAAGACGTAATCGCTGTCTGTCGCCACGGCGGCAAAGCCGGCCGCCACCGAATCGGTGCGGCTTGCCCCACCGTAGACAACTGTCAACTGGTCAATTATATCGGCCGGTAGCAGCTGCTTTAAACGCGCTTCATCACACGGCCGAATCACCAATACCACTTGGTCGATTAAAGGGCTCGCCAAAAAGGTGGTCAGCGTACGGCCAATTACCGGCTTGGCGGCGATTTCTAAAAATATTTTATTGTCTGCTCGCCGCATGCGCCGGCCACTGCCGGCGGCGACAATTAGCGCTGTCGTCTTCATGCTAAACCGGTTTGGCAAAAATCATGCGGCCGGCCGACGTTTGCAACACGCTGGTGACGACGACGTCGACGTCTTTGCCGATTAATTTTTTGCCCTGTTCGACGACGATCATCGTGCCGTCGTCTAAATAGGCGACGCCCTGTTTGGGTTCTTTGCCGGCCTTGATGACGTTGACGCTCATCGCTTCGCCCGGCAAAACGACCGACTTAACGGCGTTGGTCAATTCGTTGATATTGAGCACCTTAACGCCTTGAATACCGGCCACCTTATTGAGATTGTAGTCGTTGGTAACGATGGCACCACCACATTTTTGAGCCAATTTCAACAGTTTTAAATCGACTTCTTTGGTGTCGCCAAAATCTTGACTGCTGATGACGACTTCTAAGTTTAAATCATTTTGCAAAATTTTTAATATATCGAGCCCGCGCCGACCGCGTACCCGCTTGAGATCGTCTGACGAATCGGCGATGTGGCGCAATTCCTTCAAAACGAATTCGGCGATGATAATTTTGCCTTCGATAAAGCCAGTTTTGCAGAGGTCGGCAATGCGCCCGTCGATAATGACGCTGGTGTCGAGCACCTTTGGCAGGGCGCGCTGTGCCGAATTGTCGTTGCCCTTAAACGAAAATTTGAAATTGTCTTTAATTTTGGCGACGTCTGACAAGTAACGCGTGCCGAGGCGAATGCCCAAAAACCCCAAAATACCGTAAGTTAACACGCTAATTAAGGCATAGACGATGTCGATGCCGACGATGCTTCTAAACAGTGGGTTGATTAAAAAGGCAATCAGTAGGCCAATTACCAAGCCGAAGGCACCCGATAGTAAATAATTAAAGGGAATCGATAGCAATTCGCGCTCGGTGCGCTCTGCCAGCCAAATGCTACTCTTGACAATCCGCTTAGAATTAAATAATAGAATGAGTCCGAATAATAACGCAAAAGCGACGTTGACGCTAATGGTATAGAGCGGTTTTGTGCTAAAGCCGGCATAGACGGCATCGAAAATTTTTGTGCTGTTGATGAACACGCCTATCGCATAGCCGACGGAAAGACCGACCATGGTGATAAAGACGCGCAATAGTTGTCTTAACATAAAGACCTCCTTTCTCTATTCTGTCGCTGTAAAAAAAAAGTGCCATTTAGACACGCGATATCACGAGTGAGCATCACTCGATTGTCGAATCGATCAATTCTTCAATTTCATCCTTATCCTTGTCTTGCACCAACGCCAATTCGCTGACTAAAATTTGCTTGGTATTGGCCAACATTTTGCGCTCGCCCGTCGATAAGCCGCGTTCGCGATCCATTATTTCGAGGTCGCGTACCACTTCGGCAACGTCCAGTATATCGCCAGTTTTAACTTTTTCCATATTATTGCGATAGCGCCTGTTCCAATTAGATGACATTTCAGACTGTTCACCGCTTAACTTGCTCAAAACGGCGGGTACTGCCTTTTTTGAAACGACATCGCGCAAGCCCAAATTTTCAACGTTATCAGTTGGCAACATGACCTTCATATTTTTGGTTGGCAAGCGCAATATATAATAGCGCTGGCTCTTGCCCAAAATTTCCTTTTCCTCTATCCCCTCAATGACACCGGCGCCGTGCATTGGATAGACGACTTTATCTCCTACTTTAAACATGTTGACCTCCTCTATTCATTATACTAAATTATTATCCGTTGGTCAAAGTAAACCTCGTCTAAAAGGTCAAACTTGCCCTATTTTACGGCTTATTGCCAAATTTGTTCAAATGCTTCGGTTATGCGCTTGACGCCAATGAGTTCGACATCTTTTTTACAATTGATATCGGCCTTGTTAATGGCCGGTAGAATAATTTTGCGATAGCCCATTTTAGCGGCTTCAATAACGCGCTTTTCGGCGTTGCTAATGCCGCGCACTTCGCCCGTTAAACCAACTTCACCAAAGATGATGACGTCTTCGCCGATGGCGCTGTTGCGATAGCTCGACACCACCGCCGCGACAATTGCCAAGTCGAGCGCCGGTTCGCCGACGTTGACGCCGCCGACCAAATTGACATAGACGTCGATGCCGCCCAACGACACGCCGACTACTTTTTCGAGCACTGCCAACAAAAATGTCAGGCGATTGTATTCAACGCCCACGGCCAGCCTGCGCGGCGAAGCGTAATTGCTAACGCTGGTCAGCGCCTGCACTTCGATCAGCAGCGGCCGCGTGCCCTGGGCGCAGGCCGTTACAACTGAACCGCTGGCGCCGGCCGGTTTGTTGTCGATAAAAATTTTCGACGGATTTTCGACGCCGACCAAGCCGCGGCTGCGCATTTCAAATACGCCAATTTCATTGGTCGAACCAAAGCGGTTTTTAACGGCGCGCAACATGCGAAAGACGCCGTGCGTCGCCCCTTCAAAATAGAGCACCGTGTCGACCATATGCTCTAACACCTTGGGGCCGGCGATGGCGCCACTTTTAGTGACGTGGCCGATAATAAACACGACGATGCCGCGCCGCTTGGCGAGCAATAACAATTTATTGGTCACTTCGCGCACTTGGCTGACGCTGCCCGGTGCCGAACTAATATTTTGGTCGTACATGGTTTGAATTGAATCGACAATTAACAGTTCTGGTTGGCTCTTTTCGACGCTGGCAATAACGCTTTCAATTTCGTTTTCGGCCAACAGCAGCAGGTCGTTTAACTGTGCCGTCACTCGTTCGGCGCGCAGTTTAATCTGCGCCAACGATTCTTCGCCGGACACGTACAATACCTTTTTCTGCGCCGCTAAGTGGTTGGCAACCTGCAATAGCATGGTCGATTTGCCGATGCCGGGGTCGCCGCCGACGAGCACGAGCGAACCGGCTACAATGCCGCCGCCCAACACCAAATCGAGTTCGGCAATGCCCGACTTAGTGCGAATAGACTGATCGTAGTGAATATCTTTTAGTAGCACGGCGTCAGTTTGCGCGACGCATAGCCCCTTTTGCTGCTTGACAACTTCTTCGACAAAGCTGTCCCAAGCGCCGCAATCGGGGCACTTGCCGAGCCACGAACTGGCAAACGTACCACAATTTTGACAAATAAATTTCGATTGTTTTTTAGCCATATTTTCCTTAAAAAATAAATGCGCACATACAAACTATATATACCCACATTGAACAAAAAATAACGCCCAGCTTGCAGTTAAGCACTGCTAGCTGGGCCATTTTAAACGACCTGCCATCGCCTATTTAAACACTTCGCGATAAATTTTAAGCGCTTCAGCTTGCTGCTGGCGTGCCAGTTCAATATCGTTAATCGGATTGTAAACGCTCGGCGCCGGCAGCAGGCCGACCAACATGGCGGCTTCGTCTAAACTCAATTGGTCGGGCGCCTTATTAAAATAGACCCGACAGGCCTGCGCAATGCCGTAGGCGTCGGAACCATAATAGATGACGTTAACGTACATTTCCAGTATTTGGCGCTTTGTAAAATAGTGTTCTAGGCGAATTGCCGTACCCAATTCAAGCGCCTTTCTGGTCAGCGTTTGGCGCCGACTGTAAAATAAATTTTTAGCCAGTTGCTGGGTAATCGTGCTGCCGCCGGTAACCAGTTGACGCGCCTTAATATTGCCAAAAAATGCGCCGCCAATGCGCACGATATCAAAGCCGCCGTGCTGATAAAAGCGCTTGTCTTCATTGGCGACTAACACGTCTAAAAAGACGGGGGCAATGTCGTCGAGTTTGACGTAGTCGGGTTGCGCGCTAATATTTTGATAGAGCGCAGCATTTAGCTGATAGGCGCCACCCTGCGGTTGATGGGCGATTAGGCCGACCAGTAAAATAGTGCCACTCAGCAGGCCAACCAGTATTGTAATTGCGATAAATTTAAGTAGTTTTTTCATATTTTCCTCGGCCTTAAACGGGCTACCTATCCATTTAAGCACAATAACGACGCGAAATCAATATCTCTATTAGATAAAGTATTCATCGCCGTTATTAGCAGTCTTTGTTGTTGAGTGCTAATTTGCTATTGACATTTCTCGCGTTATTCGCTAAACTATCTTTGTGCAAAGTTAAGCGCATCGTAATTTGCGACAAGCGAAAGGAGTAATTATGGCCGAAATTAAAGGTAATCTTTCAATTCACAGCGAAAATATTTTTCCCATTATAAAGAAATGGCTCTATTCAGACCACGATATTTTTATTCGCGAGTTAGTTTCTAACGCCAGCGATGCCATCACTAAAATGAAGCGGCTCGCTTCGCTGGGCGAAGCCGATTTAAAAGGCGATGACGACTTTAAAATTAGCGTCAGTTACGATGACGAAGCCAAGACCATCGCCATTAGCGACAACGGCATCGGCATGACGGCCGACGAAATTCAACAATACATCAACCAAATCGCCTTTTCGGGCGCCGAGGCCTTTGTCGAAAAATTTAAGGACAAAGACGATAAAGACCAAATTATCGGTCACTTTGGCTTGGGCTTTTATTCGGCTTTTATGGTCGCCAGCCAAGTAACCATCGACACATTATCGTATCAAGATGGCGCCGCGGCCGCCTTTTGGACTTGCGACGGCGGCACCGAATTTAAAATTAAAGACGGCGCCCGCACGACGCGCGGCACCACGGTAACGCTCTATTTAAGCGACGAGGGCGACGACTTTAAAAACCAATACAAGGTTAAAAACACGCTGACCAAATACTGCGGCTTTATGCCCTACCCGATTTTCTTTGAAGTAACTGGCCTGGCCGAGCCAGAAGTGACCGAACAGCCGGCCGAGGGCGAACAAGGCGACGACGTACCAGAAGTCGTCGAACCGATTAACAATACGACGCCACTCTACTTAAAGTCGCCCGGCCAAATTGAAGATGCTGACTACCGCAATTTTTATCGCGATACGTTTATGGACTTTAAAGAGCCGCTGTTTTGGATACACCTCAATATGGACTACCCCTTTAGATTAAAGGGCATCTTGTACTTCCCGAAAATTAACAGCGAATTTGAGGGCATTGAAGGGCAAATTAAGCTCTACAACAGCCAAGTTTACGTGGCCGACAATATCAAAGAAGTCATTCCCGAATTTTTATTGCTATTAAAGGGCGTCATCGACTGCCCCGACCTGCCGCTCAACGTGTCGCGCAGCTTTTTACAAAACGACGGCTTTGTCAAAAAAGTACAAGACTACATCACCAAAAAAGTGGCCGATAAATTAAATGGCCTCAATAAAACCGACCGCGCCAACTACGAAAAGTTTTGGAACGACATTAATCCATTTGTCAAATACGGCGCGATGAAAGACGAAAAGTTTTACGACAAGGTAAAGGACAGCGTACTCTACAAGACGACGGGCGAACTTTATACCACTCTGCCGGACTACCGCAGTGCGCTGGGCGACAAGACGGCGGGCGATATCTACTATACATCTGACCCCGTTCAGCAAGCGCAGTACATTGCGATGTTAAAAGAACACGACATCGACGTGTTGATATTAGACGAGCGCATCGACCAAGCCTTTATTTCGTTTATCGAATCAAAAATGGAGGGCGTTGCCTTTAAGCGGGTCGACGCCGACGTCGCCGAGCTGTTGACCGAACAGAGTGACGAAGCTGAAGATGCCGCCGGCCAGCAAAAAATTGTCGATGCCCTAGTCGCCCTCTACAAGCGCGTACTCGGCAAAGAAAACGTCAAAGTAGAGTTAAAGGCACTTAAATCACAAGATATTGCCGCCATGATTACATTGTCCGAGAGCAACCGCCGCATGCAAGACATGATGAAGATGTACGCAATGGGTGGTCTGGGCGGCGATTTGCCGAGTGACGAAACGCTGGTGCTCAACAAAAACCACAAATTGGTCAAGTACACGCTTGAACACATGTACGAAGAAAACGAGTTGTCTGACCTAGTGGCCGAGCAACTGTACGACTTGGCCGTACTGAGCCATAAACCGCTCAGCGGCGCACAGATGAACGCCTTTATCAAGCGCAGCAACTTGCTGATGGAAAAACTACTTTAGATAATATCTTTGCGATACCACGCGCCGTCAAATGTAATATTGTCGATCTGCCGATAGACATTGCGGCGCGCCCGTTCAAAACTGTCGCTAAAGCCAACTAGCGAAAAGACCCGCCCCGACGTCGTGCGCAAAACGGCGTCGCCAAAGCAGCCGGCAAAAAATAGGCAATTGTCGCCAACGTCGCCAATTGTCACAATTTTGCCGGCTTCGACTTTTGTAGGGTAGCCCTTTGAGGCAATCACGACAGCAGCGGCCTTGCAATTGTCAAATTGCACTGCGACTTGTTTGAGCTGGTTAGTAGCACAGCCATACAGTATGTCGAACAGGTCGGTTTTTAAGCGCGGCAGCATCACCTGCGTTTCGGGATCGCCAAACCGAACATTGTATTCCAAAACTTTAAAGCCGGCTTTCGTCTTCATTAAGCCGATAAACAACACGCCGCGGTAGTCGAGCCGCTCGGCCTTAATTCCCTTAAAGGTCTTTTCGATAATGGCGTCAATTTGAGCCCGTTCGGCAGCGCTCAGCGCAATTGGCGAAAGCGCACCCATGCCGCCCGTGTTGGGGCCCAAATCGCCATCGTAGGCGCGCTTAAAATCTTTCGCATTTGAAAAGTATTGATAGCTGTAATTGTCTAACAGGGCAAAGGCGCTCAGTTCTTCGCCGACTAAAAACTCTTCTAAAACAACCGCCTTGGCACTGCTGCCAAAAACTTTATCGACGAATATTTTTTTGATAATAACATCGTCCGCCGCCTCGTTTTCGGCGATTAATACGCCCTTGCCGCCGGCTAAGCCGTCGACTTTCCAAACGTGCGGGAAATCGAAAGTGGCCGCCTGTTGGCGCGCGCTAAAGGCGCTATCGACGGTGACGCTATGCGCCGTCGGAATGTCGTAGCGGCGCATAAACGCCTTGGCGAATACCTTTGAGCCCTCTAACTGTGCGGCCGCCTTAGTTGGCCCAAACACCTGACAAATATCGCCAATTTGGTCGGCGATACCAGCGACGAGCGGCTTTTCTGGCCCGACCACGACCAGTGCAATCGCCTTTTCTTTAATTGCCGCCCGCAGCTGTGCGATGTCGTTTAAATCAATTGCCAGCGGCGTCGAAATTTTCTGCATTGCCGCATTCGGCTCAATGGTGTATATTTCTGCAACCTGTCGACTGTTGTTTAACAGTTCGACAATGACGTGCTCGCGCGCGCCGTTGCCGATAACTAGTACGTTCATAATCCCCCCCTAGTGCCTAAAGTGACGCGTCGCCGTAAACGCCATTGCAATGCCGTATTGATCGCATTTTTTTATTGAATCTGCATCGCGCAGTGAACCGCCCGGTTGAATAATCGCCTTAATGCCGCGCCACCGTGCCAGTTCGACGACATCGTCAAACGGAAAAAAGGCATCTGAAGCCAGCACGTCAATTGGCGCATCGCCATCGAGCGCAATTTCAGCCGCCCTTATTCGACTGACACTACCGCCGCCAATGCCGACTGTAGCGGCATTTTTTGACGCCACGATGGCATTGCTCTTGGTGTGCTTGACCACTTTATAGGCAAACTTCATTTCGGCAATCAGCGCCGCAGTTGGCTTTGTTTTGGTGACGACGTCAAACTGCGCAAAGTCTAGCTTGTCCTCGTCTTGCACCAGCAGGCCGCCGCTTAAGCTCTTTAGCTGACAATCTTCGACGATATTGCAATTCATTTTTATAATAATTAAATTCGATTTTTGCCTTAAAATCGCCAACGCCGCCGCGCTAAAGGTCGGTGCAATGACAATGTGCAGCATCATTTCTGTCAGCGCTACAGCACAGCGCTCGTCGACGGCACAGTTAAACGCCACCACGCCGCCAAAGATGCTAACGGGATCACAGTCGCGCGCCTTGATATAGGCCTGATGGGCATCTTCGCCCAGCGCAACGCCGCTCGGCGTAGCGTGTTTAATGGCGGCACAGGCCGGCCCGTCAAATTCTAAAACCAGCCGATAGGCGGCATCGATGTCGAGCAGATTAATATAGCCCAGCGACTTGCCATTGAGCTGTTCAAAGTCGCTCATAAAGCCCTTGCCGTTGACGTAAAAGCGACCACTTTGATGCGGATTTTCGCCGTAGCGCAGGTCGCATTTTTTGACATAGTCAAAAAATCTGTCGTCCGCTGCTAGATAATTGGCAATCAGCCCATCGTACTGCGCCGTCAAGGCAAAGACCGCGGCCGCCAGCTGGCGCCGATAAGCGTCATCGTAAGTACCGCGCGCCATAAAATCGTCGTATTGGTCGGGCGATGTCAAGACAATTTTAAAGCGGTGGTTTTTGGCCGCACTGCGCATCATCGTCGGCCCGCCAATGTCGATAAACTCTAGCATTTCGGCATAGGCTAAATTATCGCGCATTTTTTCTGCAAAGGGGTAGAGATTGCACACGACTAAGTCAATCTGCGCAATGCCATGCGCTTTTAAATCGGCTAAATCGGCGGCCACGTCAGTTCTGGCCAACAGCGCGCCGTGAATTTTAGGATGCAAGCTTTTGACTCTGCCGCCGAGCATTTCGGCACTGCCCGTATAATCGGCCAACCGCGTCACGGTGTAGCCCCTGTCGCGAATATACTGATACGACCCGCCCGTGGCCAATAATTGGTAATTGTTTTTTACTAAATAAGCGACCAATTGATCGAGTTTTCGCTTGTCGTAAACACTAATTAAAGCCCGCATTTAACACCTCGTTTCTACTTCTAGTAACAGTTTGATGACGTAGAGCAACAGCCGTTTTTCAACGTATTTGACGCGCGCTTCAATTTGCCCGGCGGCGAGGCCTTTGACGTCGACAAAGTGCTGCGCAATAATCTGCCCGGCATCGTACGCCGCATTGACATAGTGCACGGTTGCCCCGCTGACGGCATCGCCATTTTGGGCCACCGCGGCGTGTACGTGCCGCCCGTAAAAACCCCTGCCGCCGTATTTCGGCAATAGGGCCGGATGAACGTTAATTATTTTGCCGGCATAGGCCTCGACAACGGCGCTTGGTACGAGCGACAAATAACCGGCTAACACCACTAAATCGGGCGAATAGCGATTTAAAATCGCCAATAAATTGTCTTTTGTGTTCTCGACAGTTAGGCCGTTGGCGGCCGCTAAATTGGCAACATCCGCTGCGCGGTCGACGCCGATAAACGCAAATTTGACCTCGTCTTTTAAATTGTCGTATAAAAATTGAAATGTACTGCCGGCGCCCGATGCCAACACTGCTATTTTTTTCATATTATTCTGTGCTCGCTTCCCGTCTCGATTGTGCCGATGACATTTGCCGGATAACCGATTTGCGCGGCGCTATTGACGACGCCGTCGGCATCTTGCGGCGCGACGACAAAGACCATGCCATAGCCCATATTAAATGTGCTATAGGCCTCGACCTCGTCGAGTTCAGCTAGGCTACAAACGCGTTCAAACAACGGCGGTGTAACCAATTGCGCGCGCTCGACGACAAAACATAGACCGGCCGGCAAAATGCGCGGTATGTTTTCAAAGAAGCCGCCACCCGTAATGTGAGCGATGCCCTTGATGTCAAATTGTGGCATTAAGCCGAGCACTAAATCGCTGTAGAATCGCGTCGGCCTCAAAAATTCTGCCGTATCGGCGGCCAGTTCGGCGGGGTGGCGCTCAATTAATTTTCTAATTAGGGTAAAGCCGTTGGCGTGAAAGCCATTTGACGCCACGCCAATCATGACGTCGCCGCTCTTTATGGCGTCGCCGCTAATCAGCTTGTCTTTGCCGACGATGCCGACGCAGAAACCGGCTAGGTCGATGTCGTCGACCTGGTACATATCGGGCATTTCAGCGCTTTCGCCGCCAATTAGCGACAGCTTGGCGGCCTTACAGGCGGCGACAATCGATTGAATGACCGCGCCATAGCGCGCTTCATTTAGCGCCCCCATCGCCAAGTAGTCGAGAAAAAATAGCGGTCGGGCACCGTGACAAATGACGTCGTTGACGCACATGCCGACCAAGTCGTAACCTATTTGGTCGTAATAATCGCGTTCTTTTGCCAGCAACAGTTTTGTGCCAACGCCATCTGTGCCGGACACCAATACGTCGTCACCCAAGCTGTACATTGCGCCAAAACTGCCGATGCCGCGCATTACATTGGCGTCGTGCGTACTGGCTATCACAGCCTTTAATGCGCCAATTGCCGTGGCGGCGCGCTGGCTATCAACCCCGGCAGCGCGATAAGTTAACTTCATATCAACCCCTATTCTCGATAGTTTAAATCGTCTATCGGCACTGGATAATCGCCCGTAAAGATATCTAAACAGAGTTCTTCTCTTTTAAATCCGATACAAGACACCAATTCATCAACGCTTAAAAAGGCCAGCGAATCGGCGCCAATCATTTGGCGTATCTGCTCTAAACTCATATGCGAAGCCACCAGTTCGGCCGCATCGGGCGTATCGATGCCATAATAAGACGGGTATTTTACCATTGGCGAACTAATTCTGAGGTGCACCTCGCGGGCACCAGCTGCCTTTAACAGGCCGACAATTTTTTTGCTGGTGGTGCCCCTGACGATTGAATCGTCGATTAAAACGACGCGCTTGTCAGCGATAATTTCCCTTAATACATTGAGTTTAATTTTGAGCGCCATTTCGCGCAGCGCCTGTGTCGGCTGAATAAATGTGCGGCCGACGTATTTGTTTTTTATCAGGCCCTCGCCGTACGTAAGCCCCGATACTTCGGCGTAGCCAATTGCCGCACTGCGCCCCGAATCGGGCACCGGAATGACAATGTCGGCATCTACTGAATGGTTTTTGGCCAAAAGGCGCCCCGCCGCGACGCGCGTATGGTAGACGCTCTTGCCATCGATAACGCTGTCGGGGCGCGCAAAGTAAATATACTCAAAGGCGGAATGGGCAATGCGCCGATTGGTGCTATACCTGATGCTGTTAAGACCCGTTTGGTCGATCACCAGCAACTCGCCGGCCGCAATATCTCTGATAAACTGGGCGCCCATCGAATCGAGCGCAACGCTTTCCGACGCCACGACGTAGCCATCGCCGAGCTGGCCCAATACCAACGGTCTAATGCCAAAGGGATCGCGCGCGGCAATCAGCTTATCGCCGAGCATCATCACAATGGCAAACGCCCCCTTGATCGCATTTAAAGTCTGCTGCAGGGCAACGATGTAATCACTTTGCAACTGTTTGGTCAACAAGTGCGCGATAACTTCGCTATCGCTATCGGTTCTAAATATCGAGCCGGTCGTTTCTAAATCGCGCCGCAAATGTTTAAAATTGACTAAATTGCCATTGTGAGCGTAGGCGATATTTTGCTTTTTATGCTTAAAGTAAAACGGCTGAATGTTCTTTTCGCTATTTTCACCCGTCGTCGAATACCGGACGTGGCCGACGCCCAACTGACCTACCAGGCGCTCAATCGCACAATCGTCAAATACTTCTTGCACTAAGCCCTTACCTCTTTTGGCATTGAATTCGCCATCGTCCAATGTGATAATACCAGCGCTTTCTTGACCGCGATGCTGTAGTGCAATTAAGCCAATGTAAAGCGAAAAGCCAATATCTCGCATGTCTGTCGCATAAATGCCAACGACGCCGCATTCTTCTCTTAGTTTATCCATTAGTGCTCCATTCTGCTAAAGACTTCGCGATAGTTTTCAACTAAATCGCCCAAATCGCGTCTAAATAAATCTTTGTCGAGTTTTTGTTTAGTGGCCGCATCCCACAGCCGACAGGTGTCTGGCGACACTTCGTCGGCCAAAATAATTTCGCCCTCACAGTAGCCAAATTCAAGTTTAAAATCGACCAATATAATGCCCCTGTCGCGCCAAAAATCGCGCATTATTTGATTAATGCGGCGGGCGCTGGCGGCGATTGTCGCCAAGTCTTGCCGGCTGGCAATACCGAGGGCGACGATGTGGTCGTCATTGATGAGAGGATCGTTTAAATCGTCATTTTTATAACTGTACTCCAAGGTGCTAATCGCCAGTTCAATACCTTCGGCCGCGCCGTAACGCTTGCAAAATGAACCGGCCGCAATATTTCTGACAATCACCTCTAAGGGGATAATAGCGACCTTTTTTACCAGCATCTCATTGTCGCTAAGCGTTTTTATATAATGTGTTTTGACGCCATTTTGTTGTAAAACTTGAAACATTTTAGCACTTATTTGATTGTTTAAGACGCCCTTTCCGGCAATTGACACCCGCTTACTGCCGTTAAAAGCAGTGGCGTCATCTTTGAAATAAACCCTGTACTGATCTGCCCGTTCGGTTGCAAAAATTTTCTTGGCCTTGCCTTCGTATAACATTTTAGACATCGCTATCTCCTATAATTCAAATCGTCTGCCAGTACCTTGTCGCGCAGCTCGGCGACAAATGCCTCGTATTTTTTGCGCAGTGCGCGATTGCTAATCGACAATGCCCTAATAGCGGTAAGTGCGGCATTTTCGCCGGCGTCGATGCCAACAGTTGCCACCGGCACGCCGCTCGGCATTTGAACGCTACTGAGCAGTGAATCGATGCCGCCCATCATTGACGTTTTAACCGGCACGGCGATGACCAGTGCCGTGCTGAGCGACGCGATGACGCCCGCCAAATGAGCCGCCTTGCCGGCAATTGCGATAATCACTTTGACATCGGCGCTATTTTCGATTAGCTCTGTCAATGCCCGATGCGTGCGATGAGCGCTCAACACCCTAACGCTGTGCTCAACTTCAAATTTTGCCAAAATATCCGTCACCGCAGCGGTGATTGGCTGATCGCTCAGCGACCCCATTATAACTAATACATCACTCATTTTACCTCCATTTTTAAACTGTCAACTGCCGAACTAAACAATTTAAGATCGTTTTTATCGTAAATGTTGATGGCACTACAGGCCGTTATGCGTTCGTTGTGCCCCATCTTGCCCAATATTTGACCGTTCGGACTAATTAAACCCTCAATGTTGTGATAAGAGCCATTTGGCGCATTTAAATAAACGCTAAAGATTTGCCCATTTGCCAAATAGCGCTGAAATGTTTGCGCGTCAATAATTAAGCGCCCCTCGCCGTGGCTAATTGGCACCTTGTAAATTTTATCAAATGACGCATAGCGCAAAAATGGCGACGCGTTGCTGACGATTTTGGTATCGACATAGCCGGCGATGTGACACATGTTTTTATTGTAGGTCAAGGCCGTCGTCAGCTGTTGATAGGGTTCAATTTTGTTGTCGTTAAAGACCCCCAAGTTAACTAATGCCTGAAAGCCATTGCAGATGCCGATAACGAGGCCATCTCTGTCTATTAGGGAATGAAAGGCGCGCGCGACCATTGGCGTTCGAAAGATATTGGCGATAAATTTGGCGCTGCCATCGGGTTCATCCGCCGCCGAAAAGCCGCCGGCTAAAGCCAATATATCGGCGTTGTCGATGCCGTTGACGAGCGCCGCTAGCGCCGTCGCCGTATCGCCACTGAAGACGTATTCTTGCACTTCGGCGCCGGCCGCTATAAAGGCCGCCTTGACGTCGTCTTCGCAATTAGTGCCCTCAAAGATTGGTATAAACACCCTAACCGTTTGCCGCTTGCGCAAGCTTCTAAAGTTCGTTTTGTAATGGTCGTATTGATAATCGGCCGACTGAGCGACCGGGCGATAAAGCCGATTTGAAATGCTTTCACTCGGCTGCTGTTGGTAGTTTGCCAACGTTTTGCCGACCACTTTGCCACAGTGCTTTGAGCTGACTTCGGCGATGATGCCGACGTAGTCAGCAGCGTCAAACGACAACTGATAGCCAATGCGATTGCCGCGCGCCATATTGTCTAAGGCCTCTGTTAAATTCGTCTGAAATTGACTGGCACTTAAAACATAACCGCGCTTACAATCTTTGCTAAATTGCGCAATGCGCTGTTTTAGCTGTTTTAAATCGACCAGTTGGCTGGCGTCTTTTTTAACGGCATAAATGGCCAAGTAGCTGCCTATTCGCTTTAATTCGGGCGAAATTGTATCGTTCAATGGCATCGTGTTGACGGCGAAACTGACTAGCGTCGGCGGCACGGTCAAGGCGCGTTCGCCATCAAAATAAGTGCCGCTCATCGAATCTTTGCCGCCAATTGCGGCCAGCCCAAAATCGCTTAGTACGACATTGGCACCGAGTAGTGCCAGTAGCGGTTTAGCATGGCTTGTCGCGTCAGTTAGGCGCTCAAAATACTCTTGAAAGGTAAAGCGAATGGTCGCCAAATCGCCACCCAATGCGACATTTTTTAAAGCCGAGTTTAAGACGGCGTAATAGGCACCGTGAAACGGACTCCAACTGGCCAAATAGGGGTCATAAGCCACCGTGACGACGCTGACGCTGCGCTCGGTTTGCGGTATCAGCGATACCATGCCGTCAACGCGCGTTCGTTGATAGCGTCCGCCGTATGGGTTGAGCACATTGCGCCCGCCAATTGACGAATCGAACAATTGCATTAAATGGCGATTATCGCCGTGCGCTGGATGCAATCGACAGGGCTTATTTAAATCGACCGGCTGGGGTTTTGCCTTCACGCGGTATTGCGCCCCCGCCGCATTTAAAAACGACCGGGCAATGTCGACCAGCGTCTTGCCGCGATATTTGACGACAAACCGGTCGCTATCGGTCACTTTTCCCAATTTGCAAAGCGCGACGTTCTCGCGCGCAGCATGTTGTTCTAACAATGCTAAATCTTGCGCTGCAATGACAATGGCCATGCGCTCTTGCGATTCGCTCAACAGTATTTCGCTGGCGAATATATTGCTGTATTTGAGATGTACCGCATCGAGTTCTAATTCGAGTCCCGCGCAAATTTCGCCAAAGGCGACGCTGATGCCGCCGGCGCCCAAATCGTTACAGCGCTTAATAATGCGCGCGATTTGCGGCGTTCGAAACAAGCGCTGCAATTTGCGTTCTTCGGGTGCATTGCCCTTTTGCACTTCACAAGCCGCCACCATTTGAGTATTTTGGCGATGCACTTTAGATGAGCCGGCGGCGCCGCCGACGCCATCGATACCGGTTTTACCGCCCAATAAAATTAGTAAATCGCCCTTTTGCGGCTTTAATCTAACGACTTGTGCGCACTTTGCACTGCCGATGACAAAGCCGAGTTCTAGCCTTTTGGCGACAAAATCGGGATGATAGTATTCGTTGACATAACCGGTATTGAGCCCTATTTGATTGCCGTAGGCGCTAAAGCCGGCGGCCGCCTTTTGACAGATTTGATACTGTGGCAATTTGCCGCTGAGCGTTTGCGCCGCGTTCGGCTCGGCCGCAGCGCTAATGCGCATCGCCTGATAGACAAAGGCGCGACCAGCTAAGGGATCTCTAATGGCGCCGCCAATACAGGTGGCCGCCCCGCCAAACGGCTCTATTTCAGTCGGGTGATTATGCGTTTCGTTCTTAAACATAATCAAATGATCTTCGCCCTCTAAGTGGCGCTTAATGGTGCAGGCATTTATTTCATCGCTAATATCTAAATCTGCCAGCCTGCCCTTGGCGCGCTGCTCGCCAACTGAAAACAGCGCCAATTTCATCAGCGTGATATCGCCGCCCAAACTGCGCTGTATATAATCGTACATGTCTTTGGCCTGAGCTATATTGTAATCGCTAAAATCGACGGTATCGTAAATTTTAGAAAATGTCGTGTGCCGACAATGGTCTGACCAATAAGTGTCGAGCACCTTTAGTTCGCTGTAATTGGGCTGTCGCCCCTCGCCTTCGAAGTAATCTCTAATCATCGCCAAATCGGCTTCCGTCATCGAAAGCGCATAGCGCGCAATCTGCCGCTTTAAGTCGCCCGCTAAATTGACCTGCTCAAAGCTAATATCTTCGCCCCTCGTCAACTCGACCGCAGTGACATCGTCGAGTTGGCGCTGGTAGGCTTCAAGCGGATTGATAAGAAATTTTTTAATCGCCGCAAAGTCGTCGGCCGTAGCGCCCTTAATGGCATATAAGCGCGAATAATCTATGCTGTAGGTGCGGTTTTTAGCATGGAGCAACTTGTTGGCCCAATGCTTGCGCTGATCAAACTGAGTGGGTAGTGCTTCGACCCTAAAGTAGTTATAGCCCGCTAAATTTGGCACCACTTGGCCGACATCGTCGACGACGCAATTAGAAAATATCGTGAAAATATCTTCTTCGACAATGGCGCCATTACTATCGTAAATTTCGACAATGCGCAAATCGTCAACTGTTATCGCCAGCGAGTTTTCAATATCTCGTTTTAATAGCTGCGCTTCATTTCGAAACGCCTTTTTCTTTTCGACATATATTCGCAAAATCGACCTCCCACTTGAATTATACTATAGAACAATATATAATTATAATTAATTATAGTGATAATTATTATAAGGAAAAATAATGATAAATTTGGATAAATACCGCGTGTTTTACTTGGCTGCCAAATACCAAAACTTTACAAAGGCCGCCAAAAAACTGTATACTTCGCAGTCTAATGTGTCGCAAATCATCTCGTCGCTAGAGGGCGAACTGGCATTAAAGCTGTTCAATCGAAACGGTCGCCACATCGCGCTGAGCAACGAAGGCAAAATCATATTTGAAGAAGTCAAACTGGCGCTCAATCACTTTGACAACGTCGCGCGCCTAGCCGAAAATATCAAAGACATCAATTACGGCAGCATTTCAATTGGCGCCAGCGACACCATCTGCCGCCACTACTTAATTGACTATCTCAAGGCCTTTCGAAAAAAATACCCCAACATTAAAATTGGCTTAATCAACAAGCCTTCGCCGCGCATAAAAGAAATGGTCATCAAGGGCGAAATTGATATCGGCTTCGTAAATGCCATGCCCATAAAGGAAAGAGATTTAACCATCTATGCGATTGAAGATATCGAAGAAGTGTTTTTTTGCTCAAAGAAAATGGCCGCCAGTTTGCCCGCGCAACTGAGCTTAACCGAACTGTCTAAATTGCCGCTGGTCAGCTTAAATAAAAACACCTTTACCAGAATGTTACTGGACAATTTGTTTGAGGCCAATCAACTGAGCCTCGTTCCGGAAACAGAAGTCATTAGCATCGACCTGATGATCGACTTAGTTGCGGCCGATTTTGGCATTGGCTTTACCCATAAAAAAATTATCGAAAAGAGCAATTTATTTACGCTCGACGTAATAGAGCCAATTCCAAAGCGGCAGCTATTGCTAATGCACAATAAAAGGCGCAGTATGTCATATGCCACGCGGGCCTTTATTAGTTATTTTATGCCTAAAGAACCCTATTAAAGCGCGCATTTTTTTGGTACAATGGAAGGGTAGCTAAAGAGGTGAAAAATGAAACGACCATTGATTATCATATCTTTTGACGGGCTGGCCACAGAGGATATTGAATTTTTAAAAGACAAGCCGGGCTTCGCCCGCTTTTTAGATGAAGCGAGTGGCTCATCGCATGTCAAGAGCATTTACCCGTCGGTAACCTACGCGGCGCACGCCAGCATTATTACCGGCTGTTACCCGCTGCGCCACGGCGTGGTCGACAATACCAAAGTACAACCCGAGCGCTATCAGAGCCCCGACTGGTTTTGGTATCGCAAAGACGTCGCCGTCAACACGCTCTACGACATTGCCAAATGCAACGGCTATAGCGTTGCCGCTCTGTTGTGGCCGACCACCGGACGCGCCGCTATCGACTACAACATGCCGGAAATTTTTAGCAACCGCAAGTGGACATCGCAACTGATGGTATCGCTTTACGCCGGCACGCCGCTCTTTCAAGCCAATATGGACTTAAAATACGGCAAACTGCGCAATGGCAAAAACCAACCGGCGCTCGACAACTTCACGCACGCCGTCACCCTGTCGACAATTCGCGAACAGCAACCCGACTTGCTGCTGGTACACCTAACCGACCTAGACTCGATTCGCCACTTGCACGGCCACTATGGCGCGGCGGCCGAAGCCGCTTTAATGCGCCATGACGAACGCTTAAATGGCATTTTAGACGCCCTCGGCGAAATCGAAAAATACAACGACGCCTACATTGTCATCTTGGGCGACCACAGCTCAATTGACGTCACACACGGCCTTAGCATCAATGGCAAATTAATTGAATGGGGCTGGTTAGAGCAACGCGGCGACAGCTTTTGCAATGTCAAGGCCATGGCCAAAAGCTGCGACGGCTCGTGCTATATTTACCTCTACGACGACGCCATTAAAGAACAGTTAATCGCCAATCTGACGGCGCTACAGGCCGAGTACCGGCAGGCCTTTGACATCGTACCGCACGACGAGGTCGTCGAAATGGGCGCCGACCCAGCTGCGCTGCTGATGTTAGAAGCCAAGCCTCCCTATCACTTCGTCGAAGACATCTTGCCACAATTTATCGAAAAAATTGAAAATATTCCCTATTACAAGGGCAATAAATTTACCGCCGTACACGGCTTTAACCCGCTGCGCGACAATTACGATACCGTCTTTTACCTGCGCGGGCCAAAAATTAAACGCGGCGTCGACTTAGGCGTCATGTCGCTGGTCGACATTGCGCCGACGCTGGCCTATCTAATGGACTGGCAGCTCGACGACGTCGACGGAAAATCAAAACACTTGGCCCTTTTAATGGACCAATAACGGGAGAACGCATGAAATTAAACAAATTAGAAAAGAGTTGGGCACTTTACGACTGGGCCAATTCGGCCTATACGATGACGGTAACGACGGCGGTATTTCCGCTCTATTTTAAGTCAATTGCCGAAACCAGCGGCCTGTCAGGCGCACAATCGACCGCCATTTGGGCCAGCGTCAACGGCTATATATCGCTGCTGGTCGCAATACTAGCGCCCATTTTGGGCACCATTGCCGACTATTACGGCTTTAAAAAACGCTTTTTTATGTTTTTTGTCGCACTGGGCATCAGCGGCTGTCTACTGCTCGGTGTGATACCCGAATCGCAGTGGGTACTACTGCTGTTCGTCTACATGGTCAGCACCTTGGGCTTTTCGGGCAGCAATATTTTTTACGACGCATTTTTGGTCGACGTCACCGAAAACGAGCGCATGGATAAGGTGTCGACCAGCGGCTACGCGCTCGGCTATATCGGCAGCACCATTCCATTTATTGCCGCCATGGCAATCATTATGTTGGCGTCTAATGGCACAATTCCACTAGCCGGCTACACGGCGGTAAAAATTGCCTTCGTCATCACCGCCATTTGGTGGCTGACCTTTAGCGTGCCGATGATTAAAAATGTCAAGCAAGTACACGGTATCGCGCGCGAAGATAAATTCATCAGCAAGAGTTTTATCAGATTGCGCCAAACGCTTAGCGAAATCAAGCAGTATCACGCCGCCTTTGCATTTTTAGTCGCCTATTTCTTTTACATCGACGGCGTCGATACCATTATTAAAATGGCGTCGTCCTACGGTTCCGACTTGGGCATCGACAGCAACTCGCTACTAATCATTTTGCTGGCCACCCAATTTGTGGCCTTTCCCTCGGCGCTCATCTTCGGCAACCTGGCCACCAAATTCAAAGGCAAAACAATGCTTTACGTCGCCATCGTCGGCTACACCTTTATTTCAATTTACGCCTACTTTATGCACAGCGTGTTCGACTTTTGGGTGCTGGCCTTAACCGTCGGCCTGTTCCAAGGCGGCATTCAGGCCTTAAGCCGTTCTTACTTCGCCAAATTAATACCGAAAGAGAACGCCAATAAATACTTTGGCCTCTACAATATCTTCGGCAAATTCGCCGCCATTATGGGCCCATTTTTGATGGCCTTTGCAATTGGTTTAACCGGCGATAGCCGCTACGGTGTGCTCAGTTTAATCGTATTATTCGTCTGCAGCGGGCTGTTATTGATGCGCGTTAAAGAACAGCAGCAGGCCTAACCAACAAAAAAAGGACTTAAAAAAATAATTGAAAATAATTCTCAAAAACTTTTTAAATCCTATTGACTTTGTCGGATTTATGTCTTATAATGTTTTCAAGGATTGAGATAGTCCTATCGCCTGGGGCACTCATCCAATCATGCGTTATACTCTCCCAGTAAAGAAGGCTTGGTTACAAGCCTTTTTTAATTT
>PDWI01001514.1_pt1 | contig 36645 bp, 31 predicted proteins | sample 1430891 | NCBI WGS metagenome assembly PDWI01 (sample SAMN01162508, study PRJNA174530) | Oral metagenome, whole genome shotgun sequencing project. | biome: Marine environment; feature: Marine mammal; material: Swab sample of the gingival sulcus; isolation source: swab sample of gingival sulcus... | reverse complement strand
GCCGACCGGTCCGGTCATGCGCGCCTGATTATCCAATATGATAATCTGTTCTAAATTGTGGCGCTCGCCAATTTCAAAGTCATTCGGGTCATGCGCCGGTGTTACTTTTAAGGCGCCGGTACCGGTTTCAATATCGACGTAATCATCGCCGATAATCGGTACGCTGCGATTGACAATCGGTACAATAGCGCGCTTGCCAATGTACTTTTGGTAGCGTTCATCGTCGGGATGAACTGCAACCGCGCTATCGCCCAACAGTGTTTCAGGTCGCGTTGTAGCGATTTCTAAAAAGTCATCTGTTCCCTCGATACGATATTTTATATGATAAAAATTACCCTGCTTATCGTCGTGTTCTACTTCGGCATCGGATAGCGACGTCTCACAGTCCGGGCACCAATTAATCAAACGATAACCGCGGTAGATATAGCCCTTTTGATAGAGATTAATAAAGACCTCTTTTACCGCCTCCGAACACATCTCGTCCATCGTAAAGCGCTCTTTTGACCAGTCACAACTACAGCCCATCTTTTTGGTTTGCTCGACGATGCGCGTGCCGTATTTATCGCGCCATGCCCAAGCCTGTTCTAAAAACTGTTCGCGCGTCACCTTATCGGTATCGACACCGTCTTCACGCAATTTATCCCATACTTTAACTTCGGTCGCAATTGAGGCGTGATCGGTGCCCGGCAGCCAGAGCGATTCAAAGCCCTTTAAGCGCTTATAGCGGATCAACACGTCTTGCAAAGTCAGTGTTAAGGCATGCCCCATATGTAGCTGCCCGGTAATATTGGGCGGCGGCATCATAATCGTAAACGGTTTTTTGTCGGGATTGACATTGGCCGCAAAGGCGTCGGCAGCGAGCCATTTTCGATAGGTTTTATCCTCAAATAATTTTGGTTGATAGCGACTTTCCATTTTAATATCCATAATTTCCTCCAATAAAAAAGCGCCCGATCAGGGACGAAAGTTCCGCGGTACCACCCTTTTTCAAACGCACTCAACAGTTAAAGTGACGATGCCTCACTTTAACATGGTGTCTAATGCCACCAACCACAATTTTCTACTAGTTTCAAAAACTGATCTCATGAACGACTTCACTATCAGGCACAGTTGGTTTCAGCCAGCCCAACCTCTCTAAAGTGCTTTACTAGCTACTACTTTCAATCATCGATTAACCTAAATTATATGCTGATAATTGATATTTGTCAACGCTTTCAAAAACAATTACTTTATTTTTATTTTATTGGCTTGGTTCTCAATTTTTTTGAATTTACCAGTTGGCTTTTTTGACCACAGTTTTTCAATATCAAACTGAAAATACTCAAGCTTATGGATTAATTTGTTGCCAAGTTTATTAAAGTCATTTTTGAAATCCGACTTTGAGCGTGAACGCGTTAGCTGAGTAATATTGGAGATATTTGTAGCATAGATTATTTCGTCTTCCAGATTTTTAAATTGCGGAATTAAAACTATTTCACCGATGTTATTGGCATTATTAAGAATTTTAATGTTCTGCGCTAACTGATTTAAACTTGCAGTCGTATCTATATCAGTGTCGAATACCAAAATAATACAAGTGTTCTTAGGATACTGCCTAATTCTTGACGACGTTATAATTTTAGAAGTAACGTTAAACACTGAAATACTGCCAGAAATGATATACTTATTCTTAATGTTTTCAATGAGCGTCTTCTCATTTTCGCCTTCAACAAAATAAACAATTTTTCTATTACTCTTCATATTTGATTTCTTCTATCTGGTATATTTTGTCGACACTTGGTGTACAATTAAAAACATCGTTCTTTACAGCATTATAAAGAGAAACATCGTTTTTCTTTATATACTTTTCAGGGTAAATCGCCTCAATAACTTGACCTTTTCGTAAAAAAGTAAAACTGTGTTTCGGTAAGTCCATTTCCAGCAGTTCCATATTATGCGAAGTAAAAAAAAGCTGCTCGTTTTCGTCGAGTTCTGAAATCATTATACTGAGAAAGGCTTTTTCAATTTCAGAATGAATAAAAGAAAACTTTTCATCACAATAGTAAAAGCCGTGCCTATGACTCTTAATAGCACTAATTATTTCTGCAACCTGAATACCAGCCTTTGTACCACTAGATAGTTTGCTATCATCAACCACTTTACCGTTTTGAATGATTATACTATCTTCTTCCTTGTGTACCACAAAGCTATTTTCAACTTCATCGAGTGTTTTAACAGCTAATATATCGCTATCCAATGATTGCAAAACAATTTCTAAAATTTTTAGGTCTAGTCTCTTTACATCTATGTCAACTTCTTGCATAGTGTCATTTGTCAACGAAAATGACCAACCAAAATCAGGAAGCGCCTCTAACTTATCACGATAATTAAAGTTACTATCAAATTCCAGCTTTTTTAATCTTTTTAAGCAAGATTCATATGAATCACTCTTTCGGATATTTACCCTGTAAACATCAATATTTACTTTTACATCACTTAATTTTATTTCTTTAGCACCTTGAATACGACATTCTACTCGATATAGCGTTTCTTCGTCCGGCAAAAAATCGATTTTAAAAAATGCATTTTTCTCTTTATTTCTAATCCTCTTGTAGAGTAATTCTAAATTGCTGCGCACCATAAAATTAAATATAGACATTAGAGCTATACCTAAAGAAGTTTTGCCAGAAGCGTTTGCACCCATGATAATATTAACTTTTTTGTATCTAAAATTCGGCTTATTCTGAAGAAATTCGCTCTCAATCGTCGAGTTGACAATTTTTTTAGGATAAGAAAAATTTATAGAAAAATCGCGAAAAGCAAATAGATTATCCAGTTCTAAATTCATTACTAACATAGCAAACCTCATTTCTATTAGTTCTGATAATCGGAACTAATAATAGTTTAGCACTTTATCATAAAATAGTCAATACATATGAAAAAAAATGAGGTAAGAGATGCATTTTCTACCTGACGCCAATAATACCAGTAAGCCATTAACCGTTGCCTGCTAGCATTAATTATCAAAATGATATTGCAAATAAGGGATTGTGCGCTGGGTGACGACGCCGATTAAAATGCCCGTGATAATTGCCGACAACAAGAGAACCGGTAGATAGCCGAATATCGATGGCGTTGCCAAAATAAAATAAGCGACGGTCACTTGACCAACATTGTGAAAAATTGCACCAGCCACACTAATGCCGATAATTGATAAAAAGCTGTCTTTATAGCGCCAAAGCAATGCCATCACGGTTAGCGCCAACAGCCCACCGCCCAACGAAAAGAGTAGCGCCGACAGGCTACCGTAAAAAAAAGCGCTGAGTAGCGTGCGCATTATTAACACAATGTAGGCATCGCGATAACCAAATAAACTAAGGCAAACCAGTGAAACGACATTGGCCAAACCCAGCCGTACGCCGGGAATGCTGATCACAATCGGAATAAAACGCTCAAAATAATTGAGCATAATGGCAACGGCAATCAGCAGTGATAACATGGTTAATCTTCGAATGGCGCTTGATGGCATATTAATCTCCTAATGCAATTTGATTAGCAGCGATATAATCATTCACTTTTTGGCGAAAATGCTGTATCATATCCTTAACGACGACATTGTCAGCAGATGAAAATGTGACATCGTCAATATTAGAAATCGGCAAAATATCGATTGATGTACCGGTTAAAAAAGCAGCGTCACAGCGCAGCGCTTCGTCTCGCCTTAGCGCCGTTTCGCTAAAGCGACAATCACTTGGAATACAATCAATCGCGACCGCTCTTGTAATGCCACCCAACACGTTTTTAAGCGGTGCGCTGTATACGATGTCGCCCTTAACGAAAAAAACATTAGTCTTGCTGCCCTCGGTAATATAACCGGCTCGATCGACCAATAAAAAGTCGTGAATATTTTGCTCTGTCAGTCTGGTACGCAGATCAAACAAAGCGCTGTTATGCTGTTTAACATTGGGATCAGCGCGTTCAAAATCAGCCGTCGCCACGGCTACACCACGCTGATAAACCAGCTCAGCCGGATAGACGCCCTTGATGTAATTGACGGCAATCGGCTGCTGATCAGATGGCGTTATGGTCACGCGAATATTGGCTGCTTTAACACCTTGTTCAGCGATATAATTAAAGATACTTTGTCTAATTTGCGCTGTACTGACTAATTCTGCCCGTCCGGCCAAAGCAAGCGACTTTTGCAAGCGCGCGATATGCTCTTCTAAAAAAAGCAATGCGCCGGCACGCAAACGTATTACTTCATAGTAAACAGATTTATCATTTTTAACAGTATTTTTCATAGGAGCTACCATGCCTTATCAATTATTAAAAGCCCGCATCAACACTAATTTTCACCGTATTATCAAGCCGTTTAAAAATCTACCGGCCTTTTGCGATTGGACCAACCAAGCCAATCTGACCATTAGCGAACAGACCGCTTTTAGTGACAATAACCTAGAAAATGGCAGCGCATGTTATCAGATTGCAACTGCCGACCAAATGATCGCAATTGACATTAAATTAATGCAATCGACCAAATTGACTTCGTACTGCTTTGACGTTTTTTTGGTCATAAACTACACCATGCTAAACGACGAGGTCAAAGCAATTAGCGCACTCTACCAACAGCGCTTAACTGCGCTACGGCAACAATACAACGGCGACTGGGTTATTGGCGATCAAGACTTAACTTTAAGCTGTCTAAGATAATTTGGGGTTAAATAAGTTTGATAGGTAAAGCGGGCATTGGTCTGAAATGTTTGACTACAAACCAACCGGTAATCGGCAAGACGATCAAGTGAATAATAAGTATCACCGATCACGTCCAATTCGATTTGGGTCAAATATAACTTATCGATCAGATCGACTGTACTGCGATAGACCTCACCGCCACCGGCGATAAACAGCTCCCAGCAACCCTCAGCTAAAGCCAGTGCCTCATCTAGCGAACGCGCCATACTAATGCCGGCTTGCGGCGCCATACTGCGCGACAAGACGATTAGCTGACGCCCGTCCAGTTTATTTGGTAATCCCTGATAGGTATGGCGACCCATCAAAACGACATTGCCCAACGTCAACCTGCGAAAACGCTTTAATTCACCTTCGACATGCCAAGGCATCTTACCGTCTTTGCCGATCACACCGCCCCGCGCCACCGCTACAATATGCGAAATAATCACGTCGGCCACCTAAAGCGAATCGGGGTCTTTACCGTAGTAAATACGGGTTGCCGTTTGTTTGGTCTGTTCTATTTCGTTTTCTATTTCAGTTAATTTATCATAGATGACTTTATTTTCTTCGGCCGGTACATTATAGTACAGAAATAAGTCTTCAAACTTTTCCATAATCTGATGAAGCTTGCGACTTATATCGATAAATGTATTGATATTATCGCTTTGTACGGCATTTTTAAACTGCTCTAAGTCGACGCCAATAATGTCGACCAGAGTTTCTTCGCGTTCAAATTCTTTAAGCGGTAGCGGATAAGGTGCGATGCGCTCTAAAAAATAACGCCCCTTCTTATTGACATTATACGCATAAGATACTTTGACGCCGGCTACGTTAAATTTGACATAGCACATTTTGCTGTTGATAACGGTTACATCTCCACCCATTTGCCTTAATTTCATCGCCTGTAAGGTTACTTCTGCATCGAGTAATCGCTTGTTTTTCATCATTCGCTCCTATAAATAGACAATGTACATATAGACACTTGCCAGCATAATCGAGATGATCATAATTGGGAAACCAATTTTCATAAAATCCCAAAAAGTCATTTTATAGCCATACTTTTCCAGTAAGCCACCGACGATAACATTAGCCGAGGCCCCTATCATCGTGCCATTGCCGCCCAAACAAGCACCAAGCGCCAGCGCCCACCAAAGCGGTGTGATTTCAAGCCCGGATATTTTACCCATATTTTGTATCAATGGTATCATCGTCGCGACAAACGGAATATTATCGAGAAAAGCCGATGCAATCGCCGAGCCCCATAGGATAACTAATACCGTTAACACCATATTACCACCGGTAAAAGCGATTAATTTTGACGCCAACATTTCAATAATACCGACCTCTTCAAGCGCCCCGACTAAAATAAACAGCGACGCAAAAAAGAAAATCGTCGGCCATTCGATTTCTGATAGTATTTCCTCCGGATCAGTTCTGCTGATCAATAATAGCAAACCGGCGCCAAACAATGCCACAGTGGCCGATTCATAACCAAAAGTCTGGTGTAGTAAGAACCCTACCATCGTCAGTGCCAACACGATTAGTGACTTAATCATTAACCTTTTGTCTTTAATTGCCAACTGTTCATTCATCGCCATAACTTGTTGGCGCGCTTCTGCATTACTGGTTAAGCGCTTTTTAAATACAAATTTTAGAACAAATAAACTGATTAACACGATGACCACGACAATTGGTGACAAATTGAATAAAAAGTCGTTAAAGCCCAAGCCGGTTGCACTACCGATCATAATGTTGGGTGGGTCGCCAATTAATGTCGCCGTACCGCCGATATTGGCAATTAGTACTTCCGGTATTAAAAACGGAACCGGATTTAATTTAAGCGCCTCGGCGATAACAATGGTCACCGGAACAACCAGCAAAATAGTCGTTACATTATCGAGCAAAGCCGACGATATACCGGTTAAAATCGAAAACAGTACCACAATGCGCCAGGGATCGCCCTTGGCAATCTTGGCGGTACGAATCGCCATATACTCAAAGATGCCGGTCTTGCGCATGATATTGACGATTATCATCATGCCCACTAATAAAAATATCGTGTTGAGGTCGATATAATGAAAGGCCGAAGCCTGTTTTTCAACATTGAGAATTAACATTAAAACCGCGCCAAACATGGCGACGGCGGTTCTATTAAATTTTTCAGTGACGATTAAAAGATATGTCAGCACAAATACCGATACGCCGACAATTAAGTGATTATCCATTGCGACCTCCGCGTTGGTTAACCCCTGCAATACAACGCTGCTGCAAGTAGTAGGGCAATTTTACGACGTTACTAGACTACTCCGATTTAGCAGATTTGTCAACCGATATAGCTTAAAAAACATTTACTTTAAGGTGACGATCGTCACGCCGGCACCGCCCTCACCAAAGACGCCGGGGCGCATTGTCTTAACATGACTATGACGCTTTAAAAAATCGGTCAAACCGCGCTTTAAAACGCCCGTACCAATGCCGTGAATTACCGTTACCTGATTATGACGTGACAGCAAGGCATCATCCAAGTACTTGTCGAGGTTAAACATCGCCTCATCCAAATTTTGGCCGCGCAAGTCGATCTCGCGTTTGGCTACGACGGCGCTGACATCGCTACCCGACTTGGCGTGCTGCCGTTTTTTAGCAGCAGACGTCTGTTTAACGATGCGCAAATCGTTGATATTGGCCGACATCTTGATAATACCGACCTGCAATTGCACCTCACCGCGTTGATCGGGCAAGCCAATAACGCTGCCCTTTTGGCCTAAAGTGGCAATCATTACCTCTTGACCAAGCTTTAGCTTTTTGGGTATGTCGCCGGCAGCTTGTCGTTCGAGGCCGGGTTGCAGTTCTTTTTCGCGTGCTTTAAGGGTTTGGCGCAACTGTTCAAAACGCTTGTTGTCAAAACCGGCCTGCTGGCGCAGTTGTTTTAAATCACGCAACAGCTGATCGCTCTCGGCGCGCGTTTGTTTAAGCAGCTGACGTGCTTCGGCCTTGGCTTCTTTCAGCAGTCGATTACGCTGATTTTCGGCCTTGTTTTGCTTTTCAGTTGCCTTGTCAAATAGCTTTTGTGCCTCTAATTTAAGCCTTATCGCCTCGTCGCGGTCCGCCTCCGATTGGCGCCGATTGTCTTCAATGGCACTTAAAACATCTTCAAAGGCGATATTTTCTTTATCGATTAAGCGGTTGGCACTCTCGATAATCGCCTCGTTTAAGCCCAGTTTTTTGCTGATTTCAAAGGCGTTCGACTTCCCTGGTACGCCGATTAACAGGCGATAGGTCGGCGATAAGCTTACGACATCAAATTCGACCGAGGCATTGGCAAAGCCCTCGCTCGCCAATGCAAAGTGCTTTAGTTCGGAATAATGAGTGGTTGCCACGCTAAGCGCCCCCTTGTCCTTGACGTCATTTAGTATAGCCATTGCCAAAGCGGCACCTTCTGTCGGATCGGTGCCGGCGCCCAGCTCATCAAATAAAACCAGTGTTTGCGCATCGACATGATCGATGATGTCGACGATATTTTTCATATGTGAACTAAAGGTCGATAAACTTTGCTCAATTGACTGCTCATCGCCGATGTCGGCATAGACACCACTAAAAATTGGAAACTGCGAACCGTGATCGGCCGGTATATGTAAACCGCTCTGTGTCATCAAAGCAAAAAGACCGACTGTTTTTAAACTGACCGTTTTACCACCTGTATTTGGGCCGGTGATTAGCAAACTGGTAAAGTTTTGGCCAAGCCGAAAATTAATCGGTACGACTTGATCGCCGGCAATTAAGGGATGTTTGCCGTTTTTGATAACGATATGGCGCGCCTCGCTTATTTCAGCCGCACAACCGCGCTGCGCAATACTGAGCTTGCCCTTGGCAAAGATAAAATCAAGTCGCGTCAAGGCGTCAGTCGTCAGTCGTATCTCGATCACCTGCTTAGCAATCAGTTGGCTGAGTTCCATTAAAATGCGCTCGATTTCACGCTTTTCAGCAATCGCCAGTTCACGTAGTTCATTATTTAAGTTAACTATCGCCATCGGTTCGATGTAAAAGGTCGCACCGCTGCCGCTCTGATCGTGCACGATACCTTTAATATGTCCCTTATGCTCCGATTTTACCGGAATGACAAAGCGGTCTTGCCGAATGGTAACTATGCTGTCTTGCAAGTACTTCTGCATACTGCTACTGGCAATCATACCATCCAGCTTGCTGCGAATTTGAGCCTCTTTATTGTCGATACTACGTCTAATTTGACGTAACTGACCAGAGGCATTATCGGCAATTTCATGTTCCGAAATAATACAACGCTCAATTTCGGTTTCAATCGCCTTAAAATTGCCAATTGTTAAAGCATGGCCGCTTAAAATGGAAACTTTGCAAAAATTTGCATCGACTTCTTCAATATATTTTTTTAAATGGCGCGCGGTACGCAAGGTATCGCCGATTTGTAAAAGCTGCGCCGCATTGAGCGCACTGCCGATTTCGGCCAGCTTGATTGCATAGTCAACATCGCCGATTGCGCCGATGTGAACATCTTTTTTAACCAGTGCGGCAAAGGCCTCGCTGGTTTCAGCTAAGCGTTGTTCGACCTCAGCTTTGTTATGATAAGGCAATAAATCAGCACAGGCCGACTTCGCCTTGGGCGATACACAATAATCGCGTAGCAGCTGCTTAATTTTATCAAATTCTAAAATGCGCAATGTCTTTTCGTTCATAAAATCCTCTCGCTTATAGGCTTTCATTATTCAATAGTGCTGTGACAACGCGATTAGTCGTCGCGGCGTCCTCGTCTGTAAATGAAAGCAATAACGGCAACGCCTGCTCACTGCGCCACGCCCAACTGTTGACGACCGGCTTTGCAGTATAATAAGCCAATATTTGATCGCGACAATAGACGACCATATCGGCCAGTTGATCGCTGTTGACGCTAAAGACTTTGCTACAAGTAGAGCAGTTTTGACCGGCCTCTTTTTGAGGGCAAGTCGCAGCGTACATCAAGGGCAATTTGCCATAGGCAAAAATTCTAAACGGTCGTTGCTTGGCAAGCGTTAAGGCCTCATCTCGTTTGATTTCAGGCGACAAAGTGATATCGATTACCCCCAAGCGACGCAACCGATCATAGGCCGCAACATTGTATATCTGGCTGTGCTCGTCTAAGACATTCTGTTTGGCCGAATCAATTTGGGCAATTCCGGCAACCATTTGCCGTTTAACCATTAAATTTTGATAGTCGCTAAAGGGTCGCCAACTATGTTGTGCGGCCTGCCAATTGGGCTGTCTAATCTTATCGCCATAAAGCGCTACATCATAGTGCTTTAAGACATCATACTGCGCTTGGCTAGTAACCTTGCAAATAATGCGCGGATTGTCCTGAGCGGTTAATTGAGCAGACGGGTATGCCATTTTTTTGGGTCGAGCTGGACGCTTGATACGCGCGGCTGACAAGGCATTTAAGGCGCTGCGCCGCAGTTGATTGATCGTCTTTAGTGAAATATAACAAGACGTCGCAAGTACGATGTCACAATTTATTAAACGATAAGGCGTGTCGCCCAACTTTGCCAATTGTTTTGCAATCGTCGCGCGCTCAATCGGTTTTTTGACGGCCGCTTCTGCTCGACTGGTTTGAACGATCGTCCGGCCACTGGTCAAACAGCTAACGGTTAGTTTTATAAGGTAATCAGCTGATACGCTAAAGTTAATCGTAATCGGCAACTGTTTTTTAGCAGTTGGCGCTTGACGCATCTCACTCAGTGCCGCCGAGCGCGTACGATAGACCTTGCTACCGGGCGCTACAGCTTTACGATAATTGATATTGATGATGTCACCAGCCTGACCAACCGCCACTTTGCTGCGCCCTTTGTAAATATTAAAAATTTCTGTACCCTTTAGCTGCTCACCCTCGCCAAATTTGACGGCGTCGCCCACCTGCATACGACGCGTCAGCTTAATCTTTTGATGGTATTTGCCGGCACTACCGACCACCGTGCCGATTAGCTCACCCAAATTGCCGGCTTGCTCGTTGTTTAAGCGCCTTTGGGCAGACCACAGATAACCGCTTGAATAGCTACGGTTAAAGGCCAACTTCATCTTTTCGATATAGGGGGTTAACTGGTCGCGACTGACACCATCGAGCGCCTTGCGGTATGCCAAAACCGTGTGGTAAACGTAATCGGCACTACGCAGTCGCCCTTCTATTTTAAACGTTGAAATCGGGTATTTTGTTAACTGGCCGATGCCGTCAATGGTCGATAAATCGCGCATACTGAGCAAATGGCCTGCCGTTTCAGCCATCTTATATTTGAGGCGGCAACTCTGTGCGCATTGCCCGCGATTGCCACTGCGACCACCGTTAAAGCTACTCAGTAAACAGGCGCCGGAATACGCATAGCACATCGCGCCATGCGCAAACACCTCGATTTCCGGTAAATCATCTTGGAACAATGGCGCAAGTTGATCGAGCGTCAATTCACGCGCTAGGACGACGCGCTTGAGACCTAATTTAGCAGCGTTTTTCAGTCCATTCAAATTATAAATCGACATCTGGGTACTGCCGTGCAGCGGTAGCGTTGGATAGTGCCTAGTCAAATAGTCGATTACAAATAAATCTTGTGCGATAATGGCATCGACTGAAAGCGCCACAACCTCGTCTAAATAGGCAGCACAAGCCGCTCGCTCACTTTCGTGAATTAAGGTATTGACAGTCAAATAAACGCTGAGCCCCATCAAATGCGCCCGCTCTATCGCCGCCTTTAATTCAATTAACGAAAAATTCGCCTTAGCAGCGCGCGCGCCGTAATTTGGCCCTGCCAAATAAACCGCATCGGCTCCACCATCAATCGCCGCCTCCAACATTTCGCTATTGCCTACCGGCGCTAATAGTTCATGCATATTTACTCCACAAAATAGCGACGCACACCGCCGCACGTCGCTATCATATAAACCTAGCTTAATTGTCCAAATTTGTCAATTTGTCCTCTAAATCAGCAATTATTTTCTTTGACTGGGCTAATGCTTCTTCTTTGTTTTCCAGTTCAAAGCTCAATATACGCAACTTGTCTTTCAAAGAATCCAATTCAGCCTGATACTTTGATGCGTGATCTAAAATGCGCTTAAACTCATCGCTCATCGCCTGTAAATCTTCACCATTGCGTTCGACTTCGACTGCAAAATTTTGCTGTTTTTGCACGACGCCTTGCTGGGCCTCTTCTTCAGCTAAAAACGCCTTAAGTGCATCGCATTCTTCAATTAGTCGAAAGTGATCATCGGCAATGTTGAGCGCCGTTAAAACCGCTATCATTGAGGTCGATAGTTTTTTATTGGCCGCGGCGATATCGTTCATACGCGTGTCAACATAGTCAGCTACACTTTGCATATAGTTTTTAGGATCATCGCTAATCAATTTGTAATCATTGCCATGGATATTGACGGTTATTTTGTTTTTTTGTGACATATTAGCTCCTATGTGTTAGTCGGGCTGACAAATTGTACTGTCAACCCAGGACAACTAACTCTATTATACCAAATATCTGGCGAATTCAAAATACTTTCTAAAAGTGCCTTATTCAACCGCTGAACGCAACTCGGCAGCAAATTGACTTTGTAATGCACTGAGTATTTGATTAAAGGCCTGCTTGATGTCATCATCAACCAAAGTGCGGTCATCAGCTCTAAATGTCATCGTATAAGCCATCGATTTTTTATCGTCGGCAATTTGGTCTCCTCTATAGATGTCGAACAAACTGACATCTGTCAGATACTGGCCACCGTTTTTTTGAATGACCTCAACCATCTGACGATGCGATACCGTTTGGTCGACGACAAAGGCCGCGTCCATCGCCGCTGACGGAAACTTAGGAAGCTGGATATAAATGATATTGGGATTATAAGCCGCAAATAGTTTTTGTAGATTAATTTCGGCCACATAAACCGGTTTTGGCACGTCAAAGGCCGCTTGAACCGTCGGATGAATTTGGCCGACATAGCCCAATGCGTCACCGTCTAATGTCAGCTCGGCACAACGACCGGGATGATAACTGGCATTGCTGCTAGCGGCGCTATACTTTAAAGTTGTCAGTTTAAGCGCGCGACAAAGCGAATCGACCACGCGCTTTATATCAAAGTAATCTTTGTTATCATCGGCGATGGCGATAACCAGTTTTTTGGTTTCGATCGGTTCAGCCTCAGCCTGCCTATTTGCACTAAAGACATTGCCGATTTCAAAACAAGAAACCGCTTCAATTTGGCGATTTAAGTTGCGCGCCGCCACCTGCAATATACCGGGTAACAAAGACGGCCGCATCACACTGTATTCTTCACCAAGCGGATTGCGAATGACCACCTGATTAGCCGTCGTCTGAGCAGCTACATCATTTAGTGTCTCGATAACGGTTGGTCCAATAAAAGAATAGGTGACGACTTCAGCTAGACCGTAGCCGGCCAGACGATTAGCCAGATCACTTTCAAATTTTTGTTTGGCGGTGAGACGACCAATTGCATAATCGCGCGGTTGTGTCGGCACCAGTTTATCATAACCGTAGATGCGCGCAATTTCTTCACAAAAGTCGATTTCTTCAACCAAATCCAAGCGATAGTAAGGCGCTGTAACCTGTAGTAATTCGGCATCACCTTCAACAGTACAGCCCAACGCTTGTAAAATTCGCATCATCTGATCGGCCGATAGCGCTGTGCCGATTAAGGCATTGATGCGCTTAACGCGCACGGCAATCGTCGGCACGACTTGCTGACGAGGATACTCGTCGATAATGCCATCGACAATTGTGCCGGCCGCGAGCTTTTCGATTAAATGACAAACGCGATCGAGCGCGTCATTGACCAATTCTGGACTAATGCCCTTTTCAAAACGAGCTGAAGCCTCACTGCGCAGCCCCAGTTTTTTTGAAGTTTCGCGAATGTTGGTCTTGTCAAAATTAGCTACTTCAATCAACAAGCGCTGCGTATGCTCGCCAACCTCTGATGTTGCACCGCCCATAATGCCGGCAATTGCGACCGGTCTTACAGCATCGGCAATAACCAACATATCTGCGGTTAATTGGCGCTCAACGTCGTCTAAGGTAGTAATTTTTTCACCGGCTTTAGCGTTGCGCACAATAATTTTGCCTTCGGTCAAACAGTCGAGGTCAAAAGCATGAATTGGTTGGCCGTATTCCAGTAAAACATAATTGGTAATATCGACGATATTATTGATCGGTCGCATACCAGCTTTCATCAAACGCATCTGCAACCAAAGTGGCGACGGCGCAATTTTAACATTATCAACCAAGCGACAGGCATAGCGGGCGCATTTGTCGGGCGTCTCAATTGTGACGCTGGCACGTCCGTCAATTGAACCTTGTGGATCGGCAATATAGCTAGCCGGTAGCTGATAATTGCGACCAAATGTAACGGCGGTTTCGCGCGCCATGCCAATCATCGACAGACAATCTGGCCGATTGGGCGTAATCTCAAATTCGACGACATGGTCAATCAAGTCAAGCGCCTCTCCAATCGGTTGCCCTAAAGGGCGCGCCTCGTCAAAGACCAAAAGGCCATCACTCATCGACCTGGGAACTACCTTATCGGTAAAGCCAAGTTCTTGCAACGAGCACATCATTCCCTCAGAGCGCTCGCCGCGCAAGTCACCAGCCTTAATTGGTTTGCCACCACTCACAGTTGAACCGTCCAGCGCCACAGCAACATAGTCATCGACTTTCATATTGGTGGCACCGGTGACGATTTGCAGTTTTTTGGGACGACCGACATCACACTGACAAACCACCAACTTATCAGCATTGGGGTGCGGTCGAATTGCAGTAATTTGGCCGACGACAATATTGGAGACGCCTTCTAGCACGGGATGAACGCCCTCGGTGTTGGAACCCGACATTATCATGGCCGACTCGTATTCTTTTAAATCGATATCTGCTATCTCTACATATTCATTTAACCATTTCAAAGGCACTAACATGGCAACCTCCTAAAACTGCTGCAAAAAGCGCTTGTCATTTTCAAACAACAGACGCATATCGTCGATTTCGTATTTTAACATAACAATGCGGTCGAGCCCCATACCAAAGGCAAAGCCACTATACATTTCGCTATCGATACCGCATTCTCGATAGACGTGCGGGTGCGTTAAACCGCAGCCCAGTATCTCAATCCAACCGGTGTGTTTGCAGAATTTGCATCCTGCACCGGCGCACTTAAAACAAGATACATCCATTTCGGCACTCGGCTCGGTAAATGGAAAATAATGCGGCCTGAACTTAGTTTTGACATGATCGCCAAACAGCGCCTTAACAAAGGTAGTCAGCGTGCCCTTCAAATCGGCAAATGTTATGCCCTTATCGACAACGATGCCCTCAATCTGGTGAAACATCGGCGAATGCGTCGCGTCGACTTCGTCTTTACGAAAACAACGGCCTGGTGAAATTACTTTAATAGGCGGTTGATTGGCTTTCATCGCACGCACTTGCACAGTTGACGTTTGGGTGCGCAGCAGTAAGTTATCACTGATGTAAAAAGTATCCGACTCGCTACGCGACGGATGATCGGCCGGTGCGTTAAGCGCATCAAAGTTATTGTAAACGGTGTCGACTTCGGGACCCTCGGCCACACTAAAGCCCATGCCAATAAAAATCTCGATAATTTCATTAAGCGTTTTAGTTAGCGGATGCAAGCTGCCCTGATTTAATTCGTCCGCCGGCAAGGTGACATCAATCGCTTCGCTAGCCAACTTAGCCTTTAGCTGCGCCGTTTTTAAAGCCTCATCCTTACTGTGAAATAACTGTTCAATCGTACCGCGCACCTCGTTGGCCAACTGACCGACAACCGGTCGTTCTTCTTTTGACAGCTTACCCATTTGTTTCATAATGGCGGTCAGCTCACCTTTTTTGCCCAAGTATTTAACGCGAAAATCCTGTAACGCTTTACTGGAATCAATTGATTTGGCGTCACTTTGTGCAGCTGCCAAAATTGCCTTCAATTGTTCTGTCATGCTCTACCCCTTTCTAAATAAAAAAACACTTCATCACAAGGGACGAAATGTTCCGCGGTACCACCCAAATTATCATTGCAAACATACAACAATCGCTTAATATCGTTAACGCCGATCAGACGAACCGACCTACTAAGCTTTCAATCGGCCAACTCCTAAGTGAACTTCAGTAAATTCAACCGGTATTTTGCAGCGCCAATACCTCTCTGTCAGATTGTCCTTACCTACTCTCTTAATCGCTGTCGTTGACAGGATTATACCACAGTATAGCCAATTTGACAATGATAAATAAGTGGAAATTTTAAAGCTTTTCACATAACTTTCTGATTTAAAATGTTTGCATTGTTAACCATATTTTGATAATATTTAAACAAGATAGCAAGACCCACTATAACGATCCTATAAGGAGGTCATATGCAACTAGTAATTATTAGACATGGCGAAAGCGTTTGGAATAAGCTCAATCAGTTCACCGGTTGGACCGATGTAGGCCTAACCGAACAAGGAGTCAAAGAAGCCAAAGAAGGTGGCATTTTACTAAAAAAAGAGCGCTTTGATTTTGACGTATGCTACACCAGCTATTTAAAACGGGCGATTGACACTTTAAATATTGTGCTTACTGAGTTGGATCGCGCTTGGCTACCGGTGTATAAAACCTGGCGCCTTAACGAGCGTCATTACGGTGCGCTACAGGGTCTCAATAAAGCCGAAACGGCCGAATCGGTCGGTGCTGAAAAAGTTAAAATTTGGCGTCGTTCATTTGACGTTCCACCACCGGCACTTAGTAAAAATGACGATCGTAACCCGGCTAATCAACCGGCATATCGCGATGTTGACCCAGCCGAATTGCCGCTGACCGAATCGCTTAAAGACACGATTGCGCGCGCTATGCCCTATTTTAATGAGTACATCAAGCCGGATATGCTGGCCGACAAGCGCGTTTTAATCGTCGCGCACGGCAACTCGATTCGCGCTTTGGTTAAAACCTTTGAAAACCTAAGCGATGAAGAAATCGTCGGCGTCAATATTCCAACCGGCGTACCGTTAGTTTACGAATTTGACAGCACCTTTAAGGTGACCGACAAATACTATCTCGGCGACCAAGAGGCACTTAAAGCCAAAATCGAAAACGTTAAAAATCAAGCACAGCAGAAATAGTGAAAAGCAAAGCAGTGGAAAGCAGAAAGTTGAAAGCAAAAAGTTGAAGTGCCACGCAAAATAACTATTAAAAAAACTCCCGAGAACGGGAGTTTTTTTAATACGTCCAGCTCACAATGGCTGGTTATCATCAACTAATTACAGTTTAACTACATTGGTGGCTTTCACACCCTTGACATCTTCCTCGACATCATAAGATACACTTTGACCTTCGTCTAATGACGCATAACCATCGCACTGAATTGAAGTATGATGAACAAATACATCTTTGTTATCTTCTCCAGTGATAAAACCAAAACCCTTTGCTGCATCAAACCATTTTACTGTTCCGTTATTCATATTAAATCCTCCTTGCTATCTGTGATAGCTAACATTTTGTTTTGCAAATATGATTTATAAAAGAGAATAAAATACTTAACGAATTAGCGAAAAAACATTTACATCAATTTAACAAATTATTTACAACTTCCTAAGTGTAACACAGTTTACTAAAAAAGTAAAGCTTTATATTTGATAACTATTCAGTCAAGTAACAAATAGTCGAAAAATCTTGGGATTAATTAAGTGGAAAGCAGAAAGAATTTAGCTTTCAACTTTCAACTAACATCGAGATAACACAATATTTTGCCCTATAACACAATTGGCCTTTCGACAGCATAAAATACACTTTGAACGATAGCGCTAAAACAACATCTTGGCAATGGGAATTACCAAAATCAATGATATTATAACGCGCTCAAACCAGATTATGATCATATCTTTGACTTTTATCGGTATGTTGGTGGCTAGAATACATGGAATTGATGCCGAGAAAAACAGTATCTCAGAGATACAGATGACGGCAACGATAAATTTGACCTGTAACACTGATTGCGTGCTAATAATTGCCGGCACATACATATCTGCCAGTGTGATCATCGCCGCTTTAGCAACGTGCATCGGTTCCGGACATCCCAAGACCCAAGTTACCGGATAAAAGATGTAACCTAAAATATCAAAAATATTGGTATACTGAGATAGCAGTAATGAAATTACACCAATTGACATAATTGTCGGTCCGATGTTTAATGCCAATAAAACGCCATTTTTTAAATTGAGCAGCGTATTGCTTACCACAGAATCCGATTCCATGGCGTTTTGAACACCGACATCCCAAGCGCGCAGAAAGACGTTTTTCTTGGTTGTTTCAACACTTTTCGGTTTTTTTGTCTCACCGTTGTGGTATTCATCCGGAATCTTACTAAGTGGATACAGGCGTGCGGTTAGCGCAGTTGCAATAAATGTAATCGCCAAACAAATCCAAAAATACAAATTCCAGTATGCCATTAAATCCAATGTGTTCAACGTAATAATCATAAAAGTAGCCGACACCGTCGAGAAACCGGTGGCAATAATCGCCGCCTCTTTTTTGGTGTATTTATTGTCCAAATAGACGCCGTTTGTTACCAATAGCGCTAGCGAATAGCTGCCCACAAAAGAGGCGACTGCGTCAACCGCTGATCGACCGGGCGTTTTAAATAGCGGTCGCATGATTTTTTCCATCAGCGTACCAATGCACTCCATCAAACCATAGGAAACGAGAAAAGATAAAAAGATAGAACCGACCGGCACGATTAATACGACGGGAATAACAACTTTATACAAAACATAGGGGCCCATTGAATCTTGGGCGATAATTTGCGGACCAATCTGAAATATGCTAATTAGCGTAAAGATCAAACCCAAAATATTTAACCCTGAGATAACCAAATTCAAAGTGCTTTTATTCCACTTTTTATTGATAAATGGCAGCAGTGTGCCCAGCGTTATCATGATTATGCCGTAAACGAGCATAAAATGAGGTATCTTCAGTATTGCTTTTACAATGTGATCAATTGGAATAGTCGTCTTCTCACCTATCGTTATTGAGGCAAAAAACATAAAAATACCCAATAGCGAAAACGTTAAGAATTTAAACATGGCTTTTCTTCTACTCAGATTATCTACGGTAGTGTTTTTCATAGTATCACCCTCCTCTTGTTGAACAAACACTTTTTAGCTAGATGTATTCAAACTACTTACAAAATCTGTACTATCATAAACCCATGTTATAAAATAAAGCACCCAGCAGTTAACTGAGTGCTTTTTTAAATCTAATCATAAATCTGTTCTAAGCTAAAATCAGTACTTAACTTAATATAAAACTGCAATAATTCTTCTAAGGCGTAGATCGGTACCGGGCCGACCAATTCGGTGTCGACTATTTGCACATTGTAACGCGTTAGTTCTGATTTAATGGTTTCAAATACGCGATGAATTGGCGTCTTTTCATAATTTGTCAAGTTCATTGAAACTTGAACGAGGTTTTTTTCTTCTATTTCCAGCGCAATTGCCCTGACATGTTGAAAACCACCGGTGGCTCCTCTAACCGTCTTGACAATTTTCTTACCAATTTCAAGGTTATCAGTAGCTAAATTGATATTAAATGCCACTAACGGAAAACGCGAACCGGTGACTGTGGCACCGGATTTGGCATTAAACTGCTCTGGACCCAAATCTGGTTTCCATTCCGGTTGCTGCATTTTTTCGCTCAGTTTTTCATATTGGCCTGAGCGTATCTTGACGAGTGATTTGCGCTTTGGATCGGGTTGAGCATCTTCATACAAGTAAACCGGTACACCTAATTCGGCCAGATACTCGCCAAATTGCTGCGCAATGGCAACGGCTTCTTCAGTCGTAATGTTTTTGACAGGAATAAACGGCACGACGTCAACTGCCCCCATGCGCGGATGACTGCCGCTGTGTTTAGTCATGTCGATTTTTTCAATTGCCATTTTGGCAAGTTGTTTGGTCGCCGCAAGCACCGTTTCAGGAGCGCCTTTATACGTATAGACCGTACGATTGTGATTCGCATCGGCATTGACTTCCATAATGGTTAAACCGTCTTGTGCCGCCAGCATTTGTTCAATTGCTGAAATTAGCTCTTGGTTTTTACCCTCGCTGATATTTACTTCTGCCATTAGTACTTTCATTGTAACCTCCAATTATTTTAGTTTACCAATTGCTTTTTCGACAGCGTCTAATAGTACGCGCTCGGCGATTAATTGCTTTGCGTTGTCTTGGTCTTTGTATAAGACGCGATCATCTTCCATAAACTCAACCTTTTGACGCAATACTTGATAGGCTTGCTTTGTACCGTTACCCAGCAGTTTAGGATCGCCAAAGTCGAGCGCTTGCGCTGCGCAAATCCATTCAATTGCCAAAACATACTGGGTATGTTCTAAGATTTGTCTTGCCTTGCGCGCAGCAATTGTGCCGAAGCTAACATGATCCTCTTGATTGGCCGATGTCGGTATTGAGTCGACACTAGCCGGATGAGCCAGTATTTTATTTTCTGATACAACTGCAGCGGCGGCATATTGCGGCACCATAAAACCGGTATTAATGCCACCATTTTTTACTAAAAAGGCCGGCAAACCGCTAAGGTCAGGATTGACCAGTCGCTCAATACGGCGCTCCGAAATATTGCCGTATTCAGCAATCGCGATACCCAATGTATCCATCGCAATGGCTATCGGTTGGCCGTGAAAATTGCCACCCGATAAAGCGGCTGATGCACCTTCTTCGGCAAATATCAAAGGATTATCGGTCGCTGCATTCAACTCGGTCTCAATTACGCTTTTGACGTAATCAATTGCCAAGCGACTGGCACCGTGCACTTGCGGGATACATCTTAGTGAATAAGCATCTTGCATACGCTTTTCGCCTTGTCTAGTGGTTAGCTTACTGTGTTCAGTTAAGTGACGCATATTAGCCGCCACGTCGACTTGACCACTATGCGGCCGCGCTTTGTCGTGAATTCTCGGATCATAGGCATCGACTATGCCATTGAGTGCTTCTAGCGTCAGCGCGCCAATAATATCAGCTGATTTGATAAGTACCATGCTGTCATAAATGGCATGAACGGCAACCCCCATCATGGCCTGTGTGCCGTTAATCAGTCCCAGCCCTTCTTTGGCCTTTAATTCAACCGGTGTGATGCCGGCTTTTGCCATTGCCTCGGCGCCGCTCATCAGTTTGCCCTGATACTCGGCCTCACCCTCGCCCATTAGCACCAAAACCATATGCGCCAATGGACATAAATCACCACTGGAACCAACTGAGCCTTTCTCGCGTACTATCGGATGAACGCCTTTATTGAGCATATCTACCATGGCTTGAACGGTTTCTACGCAAACGCCGGAGTAACCTTTGGCAATGCTATTAACGCGCAACAACAGCATCGCCCTTACAACCTCTGTCGCAAAGGGCTGACCGATGCCAACTGCATCGGCATAAATCAAGTTTTTCTGCAATTGTGCTAACTGATTTTCTTCAATTGCAACATCGCTAAATTTTCCAAAACCGGTATTAAGACCATAGGTTGGAATTTTTTCTCGACAAATTTTTTCGACGTACTGGCGCGAGTTGTTTATTTTTGCTATCGCCTCATCACTTAAAACGACTTCTGCGCCCTGTCGCGTCACACCGATCAGCTGTTCTAATGTTAAACTATCGCCATCAATATAGACTTTTTGATTCATTGCCGTCTCCTATTCTAATATAATACTTGCCAACTGTTGCTTTAATTCAGTCAGTTTGTTCTCATCTTTGATTAGGGGCATATTAACTTCTACATTTTTTTTGCAGCCGTCTATCCCGACGCGAATTAAACCAACTGCAACCTGGTAATCGCTCACCGTATTGGGATTATAATTGCCCTCTAATGTTTTGGCCAGCTCAAGTGTACGCTGGCACAGTTTGGCGTTATTAAGTGGCACCAATGCCGCTTGATAACCGGCGTTTTGAATTTCTTGACGCCGCAACTGCTTTTCTTCGTCGGTCTGCTTGGGCAGCCCATAAGCATTTTTAATCAGCAAATAAGCCTGCGAATCGTCAACTGCGCCTTTTAGTAAACGCGCTTTTAATGACTCTAGCCTGTCAATAATTTCATTATATTGATCATCTGATAACTGATAGCCCTTGTCCAAGGATAGCTTAGTTACCATCGCTAACAACGCCGCACCTTGCGCACCTGCTAATGCTGCTGCACTACCACCACCAACCGTAAAATCAGTAGCATCGAGAATTAATTCCAGTATCGCTTGATAGTCCATAGTGTTTCCTTTCTTATCTAATTTGTATTGACCATTTGACTATTTTGAACAACTATTTCGCCGTTTTTAATAACCGTGCAAACCGGATTAATGCCGTGCTTATAGGCAATGTCTTTATAATCAGCGGTTTGCCATACTTGTATATCGGCTTGCATGCCAACTGCAATTTGGCCGACGCGCTCAGCGATGCCAAGTGCCTCAGCGCCGCCCAGCGTAGCAGCCAGTATCGCTTCTTCTGGTTCAAATTGATGCTTACGACAAGCTAAATCAATTATAAATGGCATTGCTGTAATCCAATTGCCGGGATTCATATTAGTTGCCAAGGCGACCTTCATACCGCCATCAATCATTTTGCGCGCATTAAAGGGTCGCGGATGATTAACGCTATAATCGGTTCCCGGCAAGAGTACCCCGACGACGCCGGCGGCCGCCAACTGATTGATACCTTTATCATCAATAAAATTAAGATGATCAGCCGAAATGGCCTTTATACGGGCGGCTAGCACAACGCCGCCCACATTTGAATAACAATCGGTATGCATTTTAGGAATCATTCCATTAAGGTGACCATTCTGCAGTACTTTCTCTGCCTCTTCGGCCGTATAATAGCCATCGTCTATCCAAATATCGCAAAAATCAGCCAATTTATTTTGATGGATATAGGGCATTACACGATTGATCATAAAGTCGATATAATTGGCCTTGCCCATACTGGTATCCCAATAATGGGCACCTAAATAGGTTGCAAATATATCAAGCGGTCGATATTGTTTGCATAGCTGGATTACTTCCAGTTGTTTGATTTCGGTATCAAAGTCGATACCATAACCGCTTTTGATCTCAACCGTCGTCGTTCCACTCAACAGCATTTGATCAATTTTTTGCAATGTACCTTCAAGCAAGTCCACCTTACTCTGCAGCTGTGTATCGGCGATCGATTTTGCCAACCCCTTTAAAGCATATTCCCTTTTAATTTTATTGGCTGAATGCGTTACTAATTGATCGACGTATTCATCTGAACGGTCGCCACCAAATACGGTGTGCGTATGTGCATCGACAAAACCGGGTAAGACAATATTATTACTGCAGTCGACTATTTTACAGTCAGCAGCTATTTCAGCCAAAGCATCATAACTGGCAATTTTTTTGATTATACCCGCTTCAATTAATACGCTGCTGCCATATAATACACCCAACTTGTCATTTTCAATTTGCTGACAAGTGAGCAGTTGGTGGCAATCCTTTAGAATTAAGCGATTCGATTGTTTCATTTTTATCATCCAATCTTAAACTAATAGCCTACAGTATTATCCAATAATCAGTGCACCGGCGATACCGGCAATCATCAATGGAATATCATAACAGATAAACTGTGGCACACAGGTGTCCCAAATATGATCGTGTTGACCATCGGCATTAAGACCCGAGGTTGGCCCCAATGTTGTGTCAGAAGCCGGTGAACCGGCATCACCAAGTGCTGCAGCAACGGCAATCAATAAAATTATTGCTGCCGGGCTAAAACCAAGCGACTGGCCCATTGGCACATAAAGTGCTGCAACTATCGGAACAGTACCAAAAGAGGTACCAATGCCCATTGTGACCATTAAACCGACGACAATCATGACGATCGCGCCAACAAATTTACTGCCGCCTAAACCAGCTGTCGTTGCATCAACCAAGGCAGCAACTGAACCGGTAGCATTGATAACGGCGGCAAATCCGGCCGCAACCAACATGACAAATGCAATATAGCCCATCATCTTGACGCCACCATCCAAAACTTCTTGTATGTCTCCCCACTTGATGGCTTGTGTTGCAATCATCAATAATAAAGCAACAAGTGCGCCGAGCGGCAAAGAACCCGTCCACAACTGAATGGCGAGGGCAACTACGCCGGCGATAATTGTCACAATATGATCTTTATTAAGTTTTAGCTCTTCCTTGCTGATACTCTTTTCATCTTCAAAAACCGTTTCATATTCACGTGGTTTAGCATATAGTACAATACCGATGATGAGACCGATTAACATCGCCAAACCAGCTATCCAGTTAACGCGCCAAATGTCACCCAACTCGATAACCATGCCGGCACCTTCCATTGAATCTTTTATTAAGCCATGAAAAATTACACCATATGCAACCGGTAAAGTGATATAAGGCGCTTTTAAGCCAAAACCAAAGGCAATTGAGGCCAGTCTTCTATCGTATTTAATTCTATTCATTAAGCCTAACAGCGGCGGAATCATAATTGGAATAAAAGCAATATGAACTGGTATAATTGTTCCCGAGGCCATGGCAGTTAAACAGATTATCAATGTTAAAACCAATTTATTGCCCTTGATAAGTGAACCAATTTTTTGCGCCAAAATAGTAGCTGCACCTGTTTTATGCATTGAAAAAGCCAATGCACCCAACAAAACATAACTAAGCGCAGTATTGGCATTGCCACCCATGCCGCCAACAAATACTTTCATAATTTCAGTAAGTGTCATACCACTTAGCAAACCACCGACAATGGCGGCGATCATCAACGACATTAATACTGACAACTTCGCCATACACAGCACAATCATCACAATAACGGCAATGACTACAGGATTGGTAAACATAATAGCCTCCTTTCAAGAATTTAGTAAAACTCAGCATAAAACCCCAGATTATTCACGATGTCAGCGATTTAACGCCATAGTAAAAGAGGGTTACGCAATGCTGACATCGCAAATAATCTGAGAAAAATCATCTATCTGCCAGGTACACCTTCAGGTCCAAAGGTAACCTTGTCAGCTGGTTCCCACCAAAGTGGAATTTTGATACCTTCTTTGGTTAATTTGCCAACGCCATTGGCAACGTCTTTAGCAGCCTGATAACCAGCCTGAGCGTGTCGAACCACACCAATACCGGAATCTACAGTCAGAGCTGAATCCAATCTTACAGCTGCTTCAGCTGTTCCGTCAGCGACCATCGTTACACCTGTATGAACTGCTTCACCCATTGAGTAGTTGGCTTGAATTGCGATCAGATCACAACCGGCAGCGCAATTCAACAGGGCATTTAGATATGGCCAGTCTGAAATTAAGTCGCCACCATCTTTCATATTTTCAGATTCGAAAGTCGGATTAACAATTGAGCCAGAATCAAGGTTATCTCTTGAAAATGCGATCGGTCCCTTGATTTCACCGTTTTTAATTGCTTCATTGACAGCTAGGCCAAAGCGACGGCGTTCGCCAAATCCCATATAGCATATACGTGCCGGTAGAGCTTCAATTGGCAGGTGCTTGCGCGCCAAATTGATCCAGCGCTCGACCAGTAAGTCGCCCTTACATATTTCGAGTGCAATCTCATCGGTCTTTTTAAGGTCTTCCGGATCGCCAGAAATACAGGTCCATCTAAATGGCCCACGACCTTCACAGAAAAGCGGCCTGATGTATTCGGCAACAAAGCCCGGAATCGTCATCGCTTCATTTTCCGGCATGCCGGCATCACGGCACTCTTTACGAATGCTGGTACCGTATTCGAATACCTCAACGCCTTCAGCGTAGAATTTATTCATCATGCGCAACTGTTTTTTCATGGTCTCGCGCGCTTCTTTCAAGTAACCTTCCCTATCGCGCACGCGATAATCAGCTGCCTCATCGGCACTATAGCCAGATGGAATATAACTAATCGGATCGTGACAAGGACACATTTCGCTCATAATATCCGGTCTAAAGCCCTTTTCAAATGCCTCTTCAAACACATCTGCCGCATTGCCGACAACCGCTACAGACAATGCCTTGTTGGCCGCTGCTGCCTCTTCGGCAACTTTTCTAGCCTCATCAAATGAATGAACGACCATGTCCATGTAGTTTTTCTCAATTCTGTTCTTAATAATTTTTTCATCGACATCGACTACGATGGCAACGCCGCCGTGCATTTTCATTGCCCAGCTCTGATTGCCGCCCATGCCACCGGCACCGGCCGTAAAGTAAATTTTACCGGTCAAGTCGTCATTAAATCGCTTGCGCGCAATCGCTGAAAGCGTTTCAAATGTTCCTTGAATAACACCTTGTGTACCGATATATTCCCAAGGTGCAGCGGTGTACTGCGCAAAAATAGTCAAGTTCTTATCTTGTAAATCGTAAAATATCGGCCATGTTGCCTTCATAATATTGGTGGTTGCCATAACGACACTCGGTGCCAATTTACTGGTTTTAAAAATTGCTACGGGCATACCGGATTGTACAACCAACGTTTCGTCGTCTTCCAACTCTTTCAAAGAATCGACAATTGCATAATAAGATTCCCAGTTTCTGGCACATTTACCATTACCGCCATAAATAACCAAATGCTCAGGGTGTTCGGCGTTTTCCATATTGTTTTCGAGCATTCGCAGAATTGTTTCCTGCTTCCAGCCTTTACACCGCAACGTATCACCGCGTTGCGCTTTCACTTCATACAAAATCTCAGGCTTTTGATTATTCCATTTGGGGTTATTCATGTTTCATCTCCTTTCAACAATTAACACAAACATTACCTTCACCATTTATAAAAGCAATTAACATGCCAAATAATATTACGTCATATAACAGTCATCAGTGACCGGTAAATATTCAGTCAAGTGGTCAACGAGCGGTGCATAGCAAATAGTCGAGAAATCTTGGGGTTAATTGAGTGAAAAGCAGAAAGTGGAAAGAATTTCAACTTTCAACTAACATCGAGATGACACAATATTTTGCCTTATGACACTATTGTGCCTTTCAACTGAAGAGTTACCAAAAAATAAACTAATATTTAACAGCTAGTGTAAATAATTTTACACTAGCTGTTAAATATTTTTACACTAAAAAAACACAGCCAACTGATGCACTGTTACCGGCTGTGTTGAAAAAAGTTAGCTTATCAACTACTTTTTATTAATATGGTATTTTTTCATTTTATAGAGCAAGCTCTGCCTTGAAATTGAGAGATACTGCGCGGCGTGCGTAATATTGTAATCATGCTTTTCGAGGGTTTCAAGTATCATCTTACCTTCAAAAGCTTCAACATTTTTGTTAAGGCCATGACTATTTAACTTAATACTCGCCCGCTGGAAGATTTGATTAAAATGTGGCGGAATATGCTCAACCGCTAAAAATCTATCATTGCTTTCCGCTAAGATTAACATATTTTCTATCAAGTGTTCTAACTGACGAACGTTACCGGGCCAAGCGTACGATAACATCATTGTCTGCACTTCATCACTTAACCCGACAATACTCTTATTGAGAACGGCAGCGTATTTGCGAACAAAAAAATCGGCCAATTCAATGATATCGCCTTGCCGATCGCGTAAAGGCGGTATATAGATGCTAAAGCCGGCTAGACGATAGTATAAATCTTCCCGTAAAATACCCCTTTCAACCAAATCTAAAGGTTGCTCATTTAATGCACTGATTATCCTACAGTTCACCTGATTTAATTTATTGCCACCGACGCGACGATACTGTTTTTCTTGAATCACGCGCAGTAATTTAACTTGCATGTTAACGGGCATTGTATTTAACTCATCTAAAAACAGCGTGCCTTTTTTGGCTTCTTCAATTAGACCACTGTGATCTAAAGCCCCCGTATAAGCGCCTTTAACACAGCCAAATAATATGCTTTCCAATAGATTTTCAGGTATCGCAGAACAGTTTAAGGCGACAAAAGGTTCACTGTTATTCTTGCCAAAATTATGAATACTTTGCGCTAAAACTTCCTTTCCCGTTCCGGTTTCACCAAAGATTATGATGCTGTTATCAAGCCATGCAATTGCCTGCGCCTGTTTTATAATCGTCTTTATTTCGGAGCTTGAACCAACGATATCGGCAAACGTATAAGCTGTACCATTGGCATTGTAGTGTTTATTTAACTGCACTTGATTTAGTTTGTTAAATTCGCGTTTTTTTTCAAAAGTTTCGTTGAGTAACTGTCGCAAGTTTTTTTCATTATTACAAACCGACAAAACAGCTATTGTTGCGCCTTGATGAATAATAGGATAAGTTGAATAAGATACGTATTGCGGTTGACCGTTGATTATAACATGAGATTTATATCTTTTTAAAATCGGCTGATTAGTTTCAAGTACTTTTTTATGTTCTGAGGTATTTTTGTCTTTATAACCATAGGCATCCCATAAAAATTTACCGAGCATTTCTTCACTTTTTTTGCTCTCTAATTTTTCCATCGCCTTATTATAAACAATGATTTTACCGGTGCAATCACTGACTAAGATACCTTCATTAAGATAATTCACTATTTTATTTAGCGATGCCAAATCAATATAACTAATACCATCTATTTTATCGCAATAACCGATATTGTTCTTATCATCCATCTGACATATCTCCTATGTACTGCGCGTTCTAATCGTAGCACGTCTCAATCGTTATGCTTTCTCTAATAAAAGATAAGTGCTTAACACAACGCTAAGCACTTACCAATCTGGACTGTTATAACTTGGCTAAGGCCTGTTTTAAGTCTTCGATAATATCCTCAGCGGCTTCAAGGCCAACTGACAATCTAACCATACCGGGCGTAATACCCGATTCGAGTTGTTCTTCCGGAGTATAAGGCGAATGCGTCATGCTGGCCGGGTGCTGAATTAAGGTTTCGCAATCACCCAAGCTAACAGCTAGTGTGCAAAGCTCAACGCTATTCATCAGCACCTTGCCGGCCTCAGCGCCACCGACGACTTCAAATACAATCATCGCCCCCGGTAGTGCCATCTGACGTTGCGCCAGCTCGTATTGTGGGAATGACTTTAATCCCGGATAAGCGACACTTTCAACTTTGGGATGATTTTCTAAAAACTCGGCAACCGCTTGCGCATTTTTACAGTGCCTTTCCATTCTAATTTCCAATGTCTTCATACCGCGATTGATTAAAAAGGCATCAAACGGGCTAAGGCTCGCCCCGGTTAAATCTTTGACGCCAACTAAACGAACCTCGTCAATGTATTCTTTAGCACCGACGACAAAACCGGCGATGACATCACCGTGACCGTTGAGATATTTAGTGGCAGAGTGAATGACGATGTCAGCACCCAATTCAAGTGGGCGTTGAATATAAGGCGTACAATAAGTATTGTCGACCATCACCTTGCAGCCTTCAATTTTATGGGCGATTTCAGCAACTGCCTTAATATCGGTTAAATACATATTAGGGTTGGCCGGCGTTTCCAAATAAACGATTTTAGTGTTAGGCTTTAATGCTGCTGCAACATTTTGCGGATCTCGTGTATCAACATAGTCAACCTCGATACCAAAGCGCGTTAAGCCGTGCTCCAAAAATGCAAAAGTACAGCCATATAAAGTCTTAGCTGCAACGATATGGTCGCCTTGATTGACGAGCGGCCAAATTGCCGAGGTTACCGCACCGATGCCGGAAGCGGTTGACATTGCAGCCTCTGCACCCTCTAACAGAGCCAGCTTTTCTTCAATTTGCGTATTCGACGGATTGCCTAAGCGCGTATAAATGTAACCGTCTTCTTCTAACGCAAAACGACGACCGCCCTGTTCGGCAGAATCAAAAACAAAGGTAGACGACTGATAAATCGGCGTTGCCAGTGCACCAAACTGATTTTTTTGATGGCCACCGTGAATGGTTCTAGTAGCAAATGCCTTTTCTTTGAGATTTTTCATTGTTTCCTCCCTTTTCATTCTACAATGCACTTCCATTATAACACAATAAATAGCATAATTATATTAAATGCTAAAAATTGTCAATTATTTTAAGGCCCTTAATACATGATGTAATTGCCCCGACCATCGGTTTTATAATTTTTGAGTTTAACTGGTTTATCCTTAACCAGTTGATAATAAAGCATAACATTTAAATATGCTTCTGTGATACTATCTTTATCATCGAGTATAATATCACAGCTAAAAACCGGTAACTGGCGCCTGAATCCACCCACTAGATTTATGCGGGCATTGCTAAATTCTATTTTAGTTATATTCTGTTCGGGCTTAAATAAGAAAAGATATACACTATATAAACTGGTTGCGCTAGCCCAAATAAACAGCCAACCTACTACAAGGGTAACAATTGCAAGCAATAATTCCAGCGCGATCCGCAAAATATCAAATGAACTTTGCCAATTATGGTAAAATGCAAATAAAGCAGCTACCAGTAATAACAGCAGATATTTCCAAATGCGCCAATTATCTAAGAAAAACAGCAAGGGCTTAATTACGATGCTGCGCACTTTGATTTTTAAGAAAATCGACAATAAAAAGAGCAGTACGAGACCAAACCAAAATAAGTAATCGACATAGCTAAACGCCACCAATAAGCCAATCGTACCAATAATCATAAAAATAAAGTTTTCAAAATAACCGGAAAACGCCAGTGTTAGCAAGGCAATTATCATTAGCAGCCCCAGGGCAGTGACAAACGGCCAGCTTTTAAATATCAATAGTGGATTGGTTTTAATCAATAAACGCTGTCCCAGTGAATCGGTTAAACTAATATACTTAGGCGACAAAAAACTGCTATGAAATTGAATGGCCGAGCCGTCGCTCATGGCATAACCCGGGTAGTGCTTGCTCTCATAAAAATCTTTACCAATCGGGCCATCATCGTAAACCAACAGATCAGTTAACTGTAAATCGGCGCTATCGGCCGTTATATGTGGCGCTTCACTTAGTGCAAGATACTGTTTATAATCCAACAATTTAAATTTGGCAACTTGCGGCTCTGCCTTGGCCATGTTTTTTAAATCATAGCGCACGATTACGCCGATATTGTAGCTTAAGCCACCGCGATTGAGCGGATTAAAAGCCGATACCTGCGTCATATAGCTTTTGATCTCAAAGTAGTTAAACTTGACCCAGTGTTCATTATCGGAAAAATCATGCCAAATATTGGGGTTGACCACCTCTGACTGCGGTTCGCTGTCAACTGTGTAATACAGGTTTATACTCACTAGTAAAATGATGACTAATAGTATAACGATTTGTGTTTTCTTCATGCTGTCACTACCTCTTAACTGCTAAACTATTTACTAAAATGATATAAAATAATTGCCGCACTGGCGGCGACATTAAGCGATTGCATTGCGCCGCTGGTATCAATTTTAATTCGCTTGGTAGCATTATTCAGCCAAATATCGGCAACGCCACCCCCCTCATTGCCAAAGACGATGGCATAAGGCGAATTGGCCTTAATCGTATCGATTGGTTGACTGTCGCCTAATGCCGTCACCAGGATGTCATAGTCATTTTGCTTTAAACCATTGACCACTTGAGCAGAGCTAATATTATGTTCAATTGTCAATTTAAAAACAGCACCCAACGATGCACGCAGCACTTTGTCACCATAAATATCAACGCAGCCTTTTGTGGCGATAATGTTTTGATAAGAAAACGCCTCACAGGTACGCAAAATCGTGCCCATATTGCCGGGATCCTGAATGCCATTTAATACGACAATCGGCTCGCCATAATCAATTGGTTTAGATTGACCGATATTGACGACTGCCAGCACACCTTGCGAATGAACGGTATCACTTAACTGCTCAAATAGTTGACGGCCGAGATAAAAAACTTGGGCTGCCTCAATCTGACAGTCAACCGTTTCTTCCAAGACAAGGCATTGTATGCTATAACCAAGCGCAACGACTTGTTCAATAGTACGTCGTCCTTCGACGATAGCAGCGCCTTCGCGCAAACGATATTTTTTTTGCTTTAATGATTTTAACCATTTAAATTTAGCATTTTGCGCACTATTTATCAGCATTAGCTTTGTTCAACTTTTTTAAGTGCATCGTTGTGTCCGATAACGATCAGAACATCGCCTGATTCAATCACATTATTTGGCATGACCGAGATATTAATATCAGGGCCTTTGCGAATTGCCATAATGTTAAGTCCGTGTTTGGCCCTTAAATCGAGTTCGATAATCGTTTTGCCAATCCATTCAGACAGTGGTGCAATTTCAACGATACTGTATTCCGGTGCCAACTCGATAAAGTCCATTACATTGGAAGACGTCAAATTTTTAGCGACGCGAATACCCATTTCTCGTTCCGGAAAGACCACGCGATCCGCCCCAATTTTGTAGAGCACTTTGGCGTGCATCTCAGTCTGCGCCTTGGCAACGACGTGCTTGAGGCCCAATTCTTTAACCATTAACGTGGCCAATATCGAAGCCTGAATATTGCTGCCAATCGTCACGACGGCCGTGTCAAAATTTCTGATGCCAAGCGAACGAATCGCGTTTTCGTCTGTCACGTCGGCCTGTACGGCATAAGTCACCTTATCAGCCAAGCTCTGTATAGTGTCTTCATTGCTGTCGACAATCATTACCTCTTGCCCGAGATCCATCAACTTAATCGCCACACTTGAACCGAAACGACCAGACCCTAAAACCACAAATTGTTTTTTCATTATCCCACTGTTACCTTTCCTTCCGGATACCTTAATTGCCTAGAATAGTCATGCTGACGTTGCGCCAGCGCAAAGACGATGGTCAGCCCACCCAATCTGCCAAAGAACATGGCAAACGCGATAATTATCTTGCCGAGCACGGTTAGTTTGCCGGTTAAACCAATTGACAAGCCAACTGTACCATAAGCCGAAAAAGCCTCAAAGGCGATTTCCATAAAACTGGCGCCTTGCTCTGTGGCACTTAATAAAATTAAAATTGTAACGATAATGGCAATGCCGATGCCAAGTACTGCCAAGGCGCGGTCTAGCGCCTCGCGACTAATCCTTCTATTAAACACTTCGGTGTCTTTATTACCCTTGGTGATACAAAAAATATGTAAAAATACCAGTGCCACAGTTGTCGTCTTGATACCACCGGCCGTCGATGCCGGCGAACCGCCGATAAACATCAGCGCCATAACGACGACTAATGTACTGGGGCGTAGCATATCGGTCGATAGCGTATTAAAGCCGGCCGTACGCGGTGTAACCGAATTAAATAACGCGGCCAGTATTTTGCCGACAAAGGGTAACTCACCCAAAGTGGCGGGATTGCCCCATTCTAACAACAGTGTTAAAACAAAGCCGGCCGCTAGCAAAATTGCCGTCGTCGCCAAGACAACTTTTGTATTTAAGTTCCACCGCTTATAAGTGCGAAAATTGAGCATATCCAGTATCACAGCAAAACCAATACCACCTGTTATAATTAAGCCAATCACAGTAAAGTTTACCAATGGATCGGCCACAAATCCGGTCAAACTGCTATAGTCGCCCATGATATCAAAACCGGCATTACAAAACGCCGATATGGCATGAAAAATGCTCAAGTATATGCCCCGACCGGTTCCAAACATAGGAATAAAACGTATCGATAATAAAATTGCACCAAGCGCTTCTATCGCAAAGGTGAGCATAACGACATGTTTGGTTAGACGCACGACGCCGGCAATATTAAATGAATTGAGCGATTCTTGCATCATTAAGCGCCCCTGCAATGAAATGCGCTTACCGATCATTAAGGCGACTAGCGTCGCCATGGTCATAAAGCCCAAACCGCCAATTTGAATTAATGTCAATATTATCAGTTGGCCGGCAGTGTTCCAATAGGTTCCGGTATCGACCACGACCAAACCGGTAACACAAACAGCTGATGTTGCCGTAAACAGTGCATTGATAAAACCGATTGATTCGCCCGTTACCGTTACGATCGGCAAGTTGAGCAGTATGGCACCAATCAGTATGATAACAGCAAAGCCAAGCGCAAACACCTGCGCTGGACGCAGCTGCCATTTTTCGATAAATTCAGTAAAAAACAAATCACACCTCTATTATGCAACTACTATGGAAAATATCACAAATACAGTATACCACTAGATTGATAAGTTTCAAAGTTATTTTATAAAGCTAAAATACAACTATTTAATCGCCGTACCATTTTACTATTAAATGAATTAATAAAAGCGCCTTTCGGCGCTCTTAAAAGAATATTATCATAAATCTATTCGGCTAATTTTTGCTTAGCCGTTTCAACTAAGTTAGCAAAGCCGTTGGCATCATGTATTGCCACTTCTGACAACATCTTACGATTCATATTGACTTCGGCCAATTTGAGGCCGTGCATAAATCTAGAATAAGATAAACCATGCGGACGAACAGCGGCATTGATACGCGCAATCCACATTTTACGATAATCGCGCTTTTTCAGTTTGCGACCAATGAAAGCCGAACGCAATGCGCGATTGACCTGTGGATTAGCTGCGCGGAAAATCTTTGATTTCGCACCGTAATAGCCTTTCGCCAACTTTAATATTCTCTTGTGTTTTTTCTTTGCGTTTACCGCACCTTTTACTCTTGGCATTATAACCCTCCTGACTATAAATACGGCACTAAGTTTCTGACGCGCTTCATATCGCCTTCAGAAATCAAGCCACCCTTACGCAAATTGCGTTTTCTCTTGCGCGACATTTTGGTTAGAATGTGACTGGTGTAAGCATGTGAACGCTTCAATTTGCCACTGCCGGTTTTTTTGACGCGCTTGGCGGCACCGCGGTGTGTTTTCATTTTTGGCATAATAACATCTCCTTATCCATTATTGGGAACAATAATCGCGTTGACACTGCGCCCTTCTAGCTTTGGTTTAGCATCAAATTTGGCATATTCTTCGCCAACTTGTTCAACAAATTTTTCTATCACCTGATTAGCATAGGCAGCATTGGCCATTTCACGACCACGCAGACGCAAACTAATCTTAACCTTATCGCCAGCTTTTAAGAACTTACGCGCATGATTAGCTTTAGTCTCTAAATCGTGTTTCTCAATTTTTAGCGACAGCCTAACCTCTTTGATAGAAATCGTCTTTTGCTTTTTACGCGATTCCTTTTCTTTTTTCTGCTGCTCATATCTGTGCTTACCATAATCCATGATTTTACAGACCGGCGGTTTTGCCTGCGGCGCAATTTTTACAAGATCTAATTTGCTCTCTTGAGCTATCGCTAGCGCCTCTGCACCGGAAATAATACCGACTTGGTTGCCGTCTGCATCGATCAAACGCACTTCCTTATCGCGTATCATTTCATTGATTTCGGTTTTGTCCTTTTTTTCTGGTAATCTGCGATCAAACCGTTTGTTAATAGTAGCACCTCCTGCTTTGTAACAACAAAAAACGAGCATATGGCACGCTCGATTAAACACAGTACAACTGTACAGACAGTTTCGTGATTAACCCGCAGACCATATCTACTAGGTGAGGGCGAACCCTACTTGTTTTGACCAGATTATGCTATCACATATTACTTAAAATGTCAAATTCTTTTTTGACTTTTTTCACCAGATATCAGGGGGCCGTGCTGTAAGCACGGCCCCTAATTGAATTTGCCAAATACTTTTAAAACTCTGTGCGCTTATTCCAAATAAAGACGCCTGCACCAGCCACTATTAGCAATAAACCGAGTCCAATTGGCAATACAGGGAATGACTCGTTTGTATGCGGTAATTCCGGTTTAGTCGGCTCAATTGGTTCAACCGGTTCAACCGGTACTACAACTGGAGCAATTAACCCAACTTGTTTATAAACGCCAAAGTCAACCGACGTGTTGTCGGCATTGTCAATGGTGCAGTTTGCGTTCAGGCCATCAGAATCAAGTGTATCTACACCAACATCTGTCAAAGTCGCTTGATAACCGTCTGGTAAATTGCTAAACTGTAAGCTATATTTTCCATTGGTTAAGCCAGTAAAAATGTAGCGCCCGTTAATATCAGATACAGTCTCTGCTATTTTGTTTCCAGCATTATCAAATAAGACAACTTTCACACCCTTAATACCGTGCTCTGTCGGATCTTGGATGCCGTCTTTATCGGTATCCTCCCAAACGTAATTACCTAACTTATACGTTTTAGTCTGTGTTACATAGTTATCATCATTTCCGCCGCCACTATTGTTTCCGTCGCCATTGCCTCCATCGTAATTAGTATTATCGTCGTCCTCGATAAATATCCAGATACCTGTAAACAATGCATCCGCCCCGTTAATTGTTGCATTTTTAGGATCATAGCCCTTAAATACCCACTTGCCACCTGTGACAGACACCTCTGTTACCGTCGGTTGAGTTGGCGTTACAGTAGTACCATCTGCTAAACCGGTCTGATCTGCTGGCAGTAAATCTTTCACTGCCTGTGGTAATGTTTTACCAGGTGTACCACTGATAAAGGTATGCGTCGCTTTGTAAATTTTTGCAATCGGGTTATTTGTTATATTGGTCTTAACTGAGTTGTCACCCACGCTTACAACCGCTTGATTGGTGATTGGATCTTTTGCATCACTATCGACAGTAACCCTAAATGTTACTTCAAATGTCTCGCCAACGGCAATGTCCTTCGTCCAAGTGATTTTGCCACTTGCAAATACGCCACCATTATCTGCCGAACCATCTACGTAGGTTGTATCTGCCGGTATTTCATCAGTAATAACCGCCGTCACAGCGCCACCACTCACGTTTAGTGCACTTCCGGTAACATTTTTGTATGTTATTTTATAAACCAATTCATCAGCTGGTTCAACATTGGCACCGTCAATACTGGTCGTTCCAGTGGCAGTAAAGACATCTTTCTTCGGATTAAGATCTTCTTCAAACAACCATACGCCTTCAAAGTTTACATCCGCACCATTTATCGTTGCATTTTGGGGATCATAACCCTTAAATATCCACTTGCCTCCATCGGCAGGCACTTCTGT
>PDWI01001512.1_pt1 | contig 36655 bp, 27 predicted proteins | sample 1430891 | NCBI WGS metagenome assembly PDWI01 (sample SAMN01162508, study PRJNA174530) | Oral metagenome, whole genome shotgun sequencing project. | biome: Marine environment; feature: Marine mammal; material: Swab sample of the gingival sulcus; isolation source: swab sample of gingival sulcus... | reverse complement strand
CAGGATTACTCAAAAAGAACCGAAAATGTCCGGGCCCCGATGGTCAGCGACCGCTGCACCGTTTTCATGGAACGGGACATGAACCACTATCTAAGCGAAGGCTACAGTGTGGACGAGGTTCTGGCCTCGGCACTCCACGCCGTGCGGGAAAATTACCTGCTCAAGGTGGCCACCGAAAAGCATATCGGCGAAACCGTGTTTTTTCAGGGAGCAACCGCCAAGAACAAGGCCCTGGTTGCCGCCTTTGAGCAAAGGTTGCAAAGGCCGGTGCTGGTCTCCAGATTCTGTCATCTTACCGGCGCCCTGGGCACAGCCCTGACCCTGAAGGACGAAGGTACTGCGGCCGGCTCATTTGTGGGCTTTGATTTATACCGGCAGCAGGTGCCGATCACCAGCGAGGTCTGCGAACTTTGTCATAATCACTGCAAGATAAGTGTGGCGGAAGTGGGCGGCAGCAAGGTGGCCTATGGTTTTCTCTGCGGCCGTGATTATGAGACCAAAAATTTTGTCAGGATAGACAATCAGGCTTTCGACCTGCTGGCAGAACGAAAAAAAATAACCAGAGTTCCGGCCCCCCGTCTCTGGCCGGATAGTCCGGTTATCGGCCTGCCTGCCGCCGTTCATATGGCCGATGATTTAGCCATGTGGCGTTATTTTTTCGGACTGCTCGGCATTAAAACCATCACCAGCGAAAAATGCAGCGATGGTCTTGCCCGCGGCAAAAAGCTGGCCCAGGCTGAATTTTGTGCGCCGGTTATGGCCATGCACGGTCATCTTGACTGGCTGCTGGAAAGGGCTGATTTTGTCTTTCTGCCCAGCTATCTTGAAGAAAAGGAAAAGGAAGTCCGCAGGCAGTTTTGTTATTATACCCAGTACCTTCCGGCCCTGGGCGGGCTGACGGACTCTGACGGCGGCCGGATGCTGAGGCCGGTGCTGAAATATCTTTACACTTCCTTTCATGCCAAGGTGCAGCTTTATAAGCTGATGCAGCAGATCGGCTCTGATTGCAGCTTTTTTGATGTGGCCGCCGCTTATGAAAAGGCGGTGCAGTTTAAGCGTGATTGTGATGAAAAACTTAAAAAACTGATGCCTGCCGAAGGCAGCACGGATGATATTGAAGTGGTTCTGGTGGGCAGGCCCTATACCACCCTTTCCCCGGCCATGAATGCCAATATTCCCGGTATATTCAGAAAACTTGGCATCAATGCCTACTATCAGGATATGCTGTCCTATTCACGGGAAGAGGTGGCTGCCATTCAGCCCCTGCTGGACGAGCTGCACTGGAAGCATCCGGTTAAGATTCTTGAGGCCACCGAGGTCATTGCCGGCCGGAAAAATCTCTATCCGGTTTTGCTTACCTCGTTTAAGTGTACGCCGGATTCGTTCACCATGGAATATTTCAAGACCCTGATGGACAAACATAACAAGCCCTACCTGATTCTTCAGCTTGATGAACATGATTCCAGTGTGGGCTATGAAACCCGTATTGAGGCAGCGGTCAGGGCGTTCAGGAATCACCGCCGTCAGCAGTTACCCGGAAAGCCCCTGCCGGTTAGTTATGCCCGGATAAATCCTGATTTTGCAGGCAGCCTTGAGGGTAAGCAGATTATCTTTCCAAACTGGGATCATATCACCTGCTCGCTGCTCGCCGCCACCCTTAGAAGCGAAGGCCATCGGGTTATCCTGATGGATGAAACCGACCAGACCATTCGGGAGAGCCTGAAGCATAACAGCGGTCAGTGCATTCCGCTAAACGCCATCGCCCAGGGGTACATCCAGACCATCCGTAATCATAATTTGTCTGCCGGGGATTGCGTGCTTTGGCTGAGTGAGTCCACCATTGCCTGCAATATCAAGCTGTATCCCCATCATATCAAGCAGTTGATGATTGAGCATGGCATGGGCGAGGCCGGTGTCTATATCGGCAGTTTATCGCTGGCCGATATTTCGTTAAAGGCGGCCATGAATGCCTATTTCGCCTATATGCTTGGCGGCATCCTGAGAAAACTTGCATGTAAGACCAGACCTTATGAACTGATTAAGGGAGAAACCGACCGAATCCTGGCCAAAAGCATCGAGGTGCTTACCGCCGCCTTTGAGGGGAAAATCGGCAAGGAAGATGCCATAAGGGAGATAGTCTCGCATTTTGGCTGGATTGAGACCAAAAAGGAGCTGCGGCCCAAGGTGGCCGTCTTTGGTGATTTTTATGTCCGGGATAACCGGGTAATGAACCAGAATCTGATCAGGTTTCTGGAGGAAAACGGGGCAGAGGTAATTACCACTTCATACACCGAATATGCCAAGATGATTGCCCCGGCCTATTTCAGAAAATGGTTCAACGAAGGCAAGTTTATGGATCTGCTCACCTATAAGGCCCTGCTGGTAACCATGAAGCATCGGGAAAAGGCATATAGCAGGTTATTTGCCAGGATTTCAGGCGTTACCGAACATGATTATAACGATGATCCGGCCAGTATTTTACGGGAATACGGCGTGCTTATCGAAAATACCGGCGAGACCATGGATAATTTGCTGAAAGTGCATTATATCAGGAAATATTACCCGGATGTATCCCTCTTTATCCAGACCTGCCCGGCACTTTGCTGCCCGTCCATGGTTACCGAAGCCCTGCAGGGCAAAATAGAGGAAAAAACTGGAGTTCCTGTAATATCAATAACCTACGATGGTACGGGCGGGAATAAAAACGATATGGTGCTGCCGTATCTCAAGTATCCATGCAGCCAGCGGGGCAATGATTTCCTGAAACAGGCCAATTTTTCATAAGGAGCGGATATGCCGATTTTGCTGCGGGATGGCATGGCGGTATTGTTTGTCCATATACCAAAATGCGGCGGCTCCAGCTTTTTAAGGGGCATGGCAAATAGGGGCTGGCGTGAATTTTTAAGCATTAGGGGGATGGCTGCCGATCAGCTTGGTTTTATGCACTGCTCTCCCCAGCATATGCACGCCGAAATGTTAAAACAGATTGTCTGCCCTAAAAGATTTGACCGGATAGTTACCTTGGTAAGAGAGCCTTTTTTCCGATTGATGTCGGAATATGCCTGGCAGCAGAAGCAGGGGATTACTACCCTTGCCCCCGGAATCTGGATTGAACATACCTTGTCGGAGTTTTCCAGAAATCCATTTGTTTGCGATAACCATATCCGGCCGCAAAATGAATTCCTGCTGGATAATTCGCTGATCTTCAAACTGGAAGATGATGGAGTAAATCAGGCTCTTGATACCGTTTCGCCGCTTGTAAAAAATGGTATGGCCCTTTTTTTTAGCGTTCTTAAGGTATCTGCAAAAAAATGTAAGCAAACCAAAAAATCTAGGCAGATAATGGCGGATTTTACAAGCAAGCAGGAGCAGATTTGCGATTTTTACCGGGAAGATTACGAGCGGCTTGGTTATCCAACACCTTGTCCTTAAAACATGGCTTTGTTCTGTGGTTATGATAATCGATTTTGAAAAATCCTTTTAAGGCTGATGAGTTAATTTCTGAAACAACAATAGTTACCAAAATGTTGCAAATCACTGCCAACCTGGCCATCCCGCTGGCCGAAATCAGGATGCACCCCATACGCTCGCAAGGCTCAGGCGGACAAAATGTCAATAAGGTATCAACCGCCGTGCATCTGCGGTTTGATATTCCTGCCTCTTCTCTGCCGGATGAGTGCAAGGAGAGGCTTTTGCAGGGCAAAGACCGAAGGATAAATCAGGAAGGATGTTTGATTATCAAGGCCCAGGAGCATAGAAGCCTTGAAAAAAACCGGGAAGCCGCTCTTGCCAGACTAAAAGAGGCTATATTACCGGCCCTTAAAACCAGACGGGTCCGCAAACCGACCCGGATGCCCAAGGCAGTCAAGGAAAAGCGGCTTGATAATAAAACCAAAAGAGGCATGGTCAAGCAGCTGAGGAAAAAGGTGGAATAACCTTATGGACAATATCATCAGCGTTCAAAAGCTGGGCCACCATTACGGGAAGCACTTGATTTACGAGGATTTGTCCTTTGCCGTGCCGGAGGGCAGGGTGGTGGGGCTGCTTGGCAAAAACGGGGTCGGCAAGACCACCCTGATTAAAATCCTGATGGGTTTTTTGCGTCCTTCTGCCGGAGTATGCAAGGTTTTTGGCGAGGCATCCCACCGGCTTTCTCCCAAGACCAGAAGCCGGATCGGCCTGCTTTTTGAGGGTCATCTCACCTATGATAAATTTATGAATATCGAGCAGCTTGAGCGGTTTTACGCACCCTTTTACCCAAAATGGAACCGTAAATATTATTATGAGCTTGTTGACCTTTTGGGGCTGCCCTATACCCGAAAGGCGGCGGCCATGTCCTGCGGCCAGCGTTCCCAGGTGGTCTTGGGGCTGATTATGGCTCAGCAGCCGGATTTGCTGATTCTTGATGATTACTCCATGGGGCTTGATGCTGGTTACCGCCGGCTGTTTCTGGACTATATGCAGGAATATTTAATGAACGGCTCAAAAACGGTCTTTCTAACCTCGCATGTCATACAGGATATGGAGCGGCTGGTGGATGAGGTGATTTTTCTTGAACGCGGCGGACGGCTGATGACCACCTCTCTAAAGGCATTTATGAATGATTTCAGATGTTTTCTCCTGCCGCGTAAATCAGCAGAGGGGCAGAGCGTAAGCCCAAAGGCGGCAGGCTGTATCAAAAATATCGAACTTCACCCCGACTACTACGAAATATTTTCATTTTCTCCGCCAAATATGGTGGAAAAACAACTGTCAGAACAGGGAGTTAATCCAGCCGGACTAAAGCAAAAAGCCATCAGCCTTGAGGATGCCTTTATCGGCTACACCGGAAGATATTTATGATTCGAGCAATTTTATTCAAGGAATACTGCAAGATACATCGGGGCTGGCTGGCTCTTTTTTTGCTTCACCTTGCCTTGCTTGCCTATATTTTTATCGATACCAGACAGCTTTTTGTGGCGGACAAGGCGGAAATGGTTTGGTATCAGCTACTTCATTTGGGGCAGATTTATTATGAGCCGTTTAAGTATTTGCCTGTTATTTCAGGGATTATAATTTCCCTGATTCAATATCTGCCGGAGATGAGAGATGAGCGGCTGCGTCTGTCCCTGCATTTGCCGATTGCTGCCCACCGGCTGATTTTTGCCCATCTGACCGCAGGCATTTTGGCGATCGCCTTGTTGCTGCTTCCCGATTTGCTGATACTTACCGCCATCTCAAGAATATACTTTCCGCCGGAGATTTGCTTGCTTACTCTGAAAACCGTTACCCCTTGGGTGCTTGCCGGATTTGCCTCTTATCTGGGCGGTGCCTTGACCATACTTGAGCCATCCATCCGGCTTCGTCTCATCAATGCTGCCCTTGGCTTGGGAGTAAGCGGCCTGTTTCTGCTGTCATGCCGTCCTGGCGGCTATTGGCCGGCCATTTTTCTGCTTTTAATTCCGCTACTGTTAATGATTCCGGCGGCACTTTTACCGGCTCATAATTTTCGGCTCAGGAGAAGCAGCAAGTGAGTAATGCAGACCTGACTGGCCGCAGGCCCATATCGCAAACCCTGGCGGCCTTATCCCTGACCGTGCTTGCCATTTTTATCATGTCCATCTATCTGCCGATGTTATATGAAAAACTCTTTATTCATCGGGTTGGCAAGACCCATCTCCTTTTTAGTCCGATAACCAAGGAGTTTGTCTATACCGAAAAAATTGTCGGCAAAATACCGCCGGAATCCATCGCTGCGGCCACCGATCATACCGCCGAATATGCCTATAGAAGCCAGCATGGAAGGTGGTATAAACGGGTGGAATTTGAACGGCTTTTGCCCTTTATTTATTATAAAAACATGGAGTTATGGAAAATGCTGCCAATAGAGATTGACGGCAGGATCTTTGATCGGGACACCATAAAAAATAATCGTCAAGTATGGGAGCTTAAACATCAGGAATTTAATCAGACTGAAAACCTGTGGCCGCTGATAGAGCCGGAGAATGGTGAAGTGAGACTATCATTTCCCAAAGATCGTTTCAGGATGACCGATAAGCGGATGGAATTTATCAATATTTACCGCAATCAGGTGGATGAAAAGCTCAGTAATCTTTTTACCGCCGCTCTGAAAGATAGGGGTTTTAAGTTTCCGGCTCGGTCGGTAAATGGTAAGTTCACAGTCCTGAAACCCTTTGACGAAGGGGTGTTTCTGGTTGATGCCGATTTTGCGGTCTTTCACCTGAAAAGAAGGGACGGCCTGCCGGTTATTGTACGCACCGGCATTGACCCAAATCTTGAAACAGCTATAATAAAGATTACCGAAAACAAAAAAAGGGATTATTACGGGCTGCTGGTCAGTAAATCCGGCAAGTTATATCTTATCTCCTATGATAATTACCGCTTGATACCACTGCCGCTGGATAACTATGACCATCAGCGGATGGATTTCAAGCTGATTATGAACCCGATTTATAATACCGCCATTTATTCGGATGACAAGATGGTTTATGGTCTGGCTATGGATAAAAACTTCCGCCCGATTTCCTCATACAGCCATCAAATGTCCAGGGCCAAAAAGACCACTGCGGATCGGATATATGCCGTGCTTTTCCCTTTTTATTTGAAGCTGGATAACCAGCAAGGTCTGAAAATTCACGCCGCCAGCGGCGGACTGCCTGCCACCCTTGGCATTGCCGCCAGTATTTTATGCTTGATAGTCTGGAGCTATTGGCAATATTGGCAATATAGAAAAAGACCGAAAATATTTGATATATTTCTGGTAGGAGTAAGCGGCATATATGGACTAATTTTTATTATATTTGTCGGAAAACACGAATAAAACAAACATAAATTTATGAGCATCATACACGAAAAGATAACCTATATTTTTGATCCGCTTCATCATTTATGGGAGCATGAAAAGATACATAAAAAGATTTCCCTAGCCCTGGTGATCTTTTTCCTGCTTAGTCTGGTGATGATTGAGGCCAATCGGCAGGGGCTGGTTCCGGCTTTTCTGTCGCAGCTGCTGCCCAAAAATCATTTCCATGCCGTGCAAATGGCCTTTACGGTGGTTCTGATTCTTGAGGTAATCAGCCTGATTTTCACCATCCCCTGTTCCTTTTCAAAATCGGTTGGAAAACAGTTTGAAATCCTGTCAATGATTTTGATGCGAAATGCCTTTAAGGAGCTTTCATATTTTGCCGAGCCGATCACCTATGAGGGCAATCAAGAGGCAATTCTTCGCATTTTATCAAATGGTTTTGGTGCCTTGTTGATCTTTGCCTTGCTTGGGGTATACTACAGGATTCAGTCAAGAAGTACCGAAGAAAGTATGAAACCGAGCGTCATGTTTGAGTTTGTGGCCGCCAAAAAGGGGATTGCCCTGATTTTGATGACCTTCTTTATTTTTATGGGGGTGAAGGAAGCAGCCTGTGTGGTCATCGGTCATGCTCAAGGAGATTTCTTTCACGATTTTTACACCCTGCTGATTATTGCCGATATCCTGCTGGTGTTAATATCGCAATGCTATCAGCCCAGTTTTTATGCCATATTCAGAAATTCCGGTTTTGCCTTTTCAACCCTGATTATCCGCATTGCCCTGGCCGCCCCGCCCTTTTACAATGTGCTGCTGGGCATATCTGCGGCTTCCTTTGCCATTTTGCTGACCATCATCAGCAGCGGGCTGTTTATTTTGCCCAAAAGCAAGAACGGCAAAAAAACATGAAAATACAGCGTTATCTCATGTTTTTCTTACCTGTTTGCGGGCGGGTTATTTTTTCTTGCCTATCTTGTATTTTTTCATCTTGTACTGCAAAAGACTTTTGGTGATGCCCAGTTTTTCGGCGGCTCTGGCCTGCACGTAACCGCTATCCTCCAGAGCCTTCAGCAGCATCTTCTTTTCGATGGTATGCAAAACATCGTTTAGCTCGGCCGAATCAGGAATAAAACGGGATAAATCCATTTCCTGTCCCCAATCAGGCTCTTCTTCGCCGTCAATAGCATCCGGCTGCACATCATCCGGCTCAATGGTATTGCCGTTACAAAGCACCACCGCCCTTTCCATGGTGTTTTCAAGCTCGCGGATATTGCCTTCCCAAGGCAGCTTCATCAGCAGCTTCATGGCGGAAGGGCTGAGCTGTATATCATCCCTGCCGAGAGCCTTGGCAAATTTGCCGATAAAATGAGCAGCCAGCAGTCCCAGATCATCCATCCTTTCACGCAGTGGAGGCAATACCACGTTGATCACATTTAACCGGTAAAAAAGCTCCTCCCGAAAACGTCCCTGCTGCACCTCTTCCTTCAAATCTCGATGGCTTGCACTTATCACCCGGACATCCGCAGTCAAGGTTCTGGTGCCGCCCACCCTTTCAAACCTTTTCTCCTGAATAAAACCCAAGACCTTCGCTTGCAGGGTAAGAGAAAGTTCCCCCACCTCATCCAAAAAAATTGTGCCGCCATCGGCCAGCTCAAAGCGGCCCTTACGCATGGAAGCCGCCTCGGTAAAGGCCCCCTTTTCATGACCAAAAAGCTCCCGCTCCAAAAGATGATCGGGCAGGGCGGCACAGTTGACCTTAATAAAGGGCTGCTCTTTTCTTGGCGAAAGGCGGTGAATGGCCTTGGCCGCCAGCTCCTTGCCGGTGCCGGTCTCACCGCTGATCAAGACCAGGGCCGGGGTTGGTGCGGCCTTGGCTATCAATTCATAAGCCTTTAGCATTTTTGGATTTTTACCAATTATCCCGCCACAGCCGTCCTGCTCATGAAGCTGGCTGCGCAGCCGATTATTTTCCTTAATCAGCCCGTAATGCTCAGCCGCCCGATTGATGGTTACCACCAGCTCGTCATTGGCAAACGGCTTGGCAAGATAACTAAAGGCGCCGCTTTGCATGGCCGCAACCGCCTTTTCCACCTCGGCATAGGCGGTGATGATGATTACCGGCAAGTCCCGGCGATGCTCTTTTACCGACTGCAGAAACTGCAGGCCGTCCATGCCGGGCATCTGCATATCGGTAATCACCGCATCCAGATCAACCTCCTTGACCAGGGCCAGTCCCTGCCTGCCGCCGGGGGCGGTAAACACCTCAAATCCTTCGTCCTTGAGTAACTCGGAAAGAACTATCAGATAATTGGGTTCATCATCGACAATCAATATGGAGTGCATTTTTCACCTAAGGCAAGTTTTTCTTTCATTTTATCCAGCAGTTGAGCAGGCACCCGCATTTTTTTACTGACAGCAAGACCAGTGCCTGGCCGCATATCGCCATGAAAATCACTTCCTCCGGTCAGAACCAGATTATACTCACGGGCATACTCTTTAAGCTGTTTTTTCATTCTGGCGGTATGGGTGGGATAATAGGTCTCTATGCCCTGCAAGCCGTAAGGGATAAGCCTCTCCAGCAGGGACGGGATGGATTTCAGGCTGCGGTCAATCTGCACCGGATGGGCCAAAACCGCCAGACCGCCAGCCGCCCCAAGATGGGCAACCGCTTCTTCGGCCGGATAAATAAACCGCTGCACATAGGCAGGACGGCCGCATGCCAGATACTGGTCAAAGGCCTGGGGCAGATCCTTTACCACCTTTTTTTTGACCAGCACCATACCAACATGCGGTCTGCCAGTCTGGCCGGAGCCTGCCAGCTCTGCTACCTCTTCATCGGTAATATCTATTCCTGATTCCTGTAATTTTTTAATGATTTTAAGGTTGCGGCCCGCTCGGCCTGACTGTATTTTGGCAAGTTTTTCGTTTAGCTGCGGGTCGTCAGGGTTCTGAAAATAACCCAGGATATGTATGCTTTTTCCGTCAAACAAGGCACTTATTTCAATGCCGCTGATCACCTCCACCCCGCATTTGCTGCCTGCAGCCACCGCCTCCGGCACTCCGGCCATGGTATCATGATCGGTGATGGAGATGGCGGTAAGCCCGCTGCGGCCGGCAAGCTGCACCAGTTCCACCGGGGTCATGGTGCCGTCTGAACAGGTGGAGTGGATATGCAGGTCAATGGACATGATGAACCCGTATTTATTCAGCTCATTGAAATTTAGTTTTTTACGGGTTCATCAGCAGCTAAAATCCTGCCCATGCTTCGGGCCGTTAGTAGCGGTAATATTCAGGCTTATATGGCCCCTCAACCTTTACGCCGATATAATCGGCCTGCTCAGGGGTAAGCGTGGTCAGTCTGGCGCCAATTTTATCCAGATGCAGCCTTGCCACCTTCTCATCAAGCTCCTTGGGAAGAAAATAAACCTTTTTTTCGTATTTATCCGGGTTATTCCAAAGCTCGATTTGGGCCAGCACCTGATTAACAAAGGAATTACTCATCACAAAGCTGGGATGCCCGGTGGCACAGCCAAGGTTGACCAGCCGCCCCTCAGCCAGCATAATAATCCTTTTGCCATCAGGGAAAATAACATGATCCACCTGCGGCTTAATGTTTTCCCAGGTAAGCTCCCGTATTCCAGCTATATCTATCTCCGAGTCAAAATGCCCGATATTACAAACAATAGCCTCATCCGGCATCTGCTCCATATGGCTGCGGGTAATCACATTCAGGTTGCCGGTACAGGTTACAAAAATATTTCCTTCCGGGGCAATATCATCCATGGTAACCACCTGATACCCCTCCATGGCCGCCTGTAAGGCACAAATCGGGTCAATCTCGGTAACATATACCTGCGCCCCCATGCCCCGCAGGGCCTGGGCACAACCCTTGCCGACATCGCCATAGCCGATAACCACCGCCTTTTTACCGGCAACCATCACATCGGTTGCCCTTTTTATGCCATCCAGCAGGGATTCCCGACAGCCATACAGGTTGTCAAACTTGGATTTGGTAACCGAATCATTGACATTAAAGGCCGGACAACCAAGCTCACCTTTGGCCGCCATTTCATTAAGCCGATGAACGCCGGTGGTGGTCTCCTCACTGATCCCCCGGATATTTTTAAGCTCTTCTTGATATTTCTGGTGCATGACCAGGGTGAGATCGCCGCCGTCATCAAGGATCATATTAGGCCGCCAGCCGTCCGGGCCGAAAATGGTCTGGTCGATACACCACCAAAATTCCTCTTCGGTCTCTCCCTTCCAGGCAAAGGTGGGAATGCCAGCCTTCGCCATAGCCGCCGCCGCATGATCCTGGGTGGAAAAAATATTGCAGGAAGACCATCTCAGGTCGGCACCAAGCTCAACCAGGGTCTCCATTAAAACGGCGGTCTGAATGGTCATATGCAGACATCCGGCAATACGGGCGCCTTTAAGCGGCTTTGCTGCCCGGTATTCTTCCCGAATGGCCATCAGACCGGGCATTTCCGTCTCGGCAATGGAGATTTCCTGCCGTCCCCACCCGGCAAGGGAGAGATCGGCAACCTTGTAATCTTGTTCCTTTGTCATTTTATCCTCTTGTTTTTTAGTTATAATTTTGCAGCTTCTCTTAATTCTTCTGCCCGGTCGGTTTTCTCCCAGGTAAAACTATCCAGCTCGCGGCCAAAATGTCCATAAGCTGCGGTATCGCGGTAAATCGGCCTTAGTAAGTCAAGCTGCTGTACGATGGCCTTGGGCCGCAAATCAAAATGGTTTTCGACCAGCCTGGTAATCTCCTCATCGGAAATTTTGCCAGTGCCAAAGCTGTTGATATTGATGGATACCGGCCTGGAAATACCGATGGCATAGGCGACCTGCACCTCAATTTCCGAGGCAATGCCAGCGGCAACCAGATTTTTGGCTACATAACGCCCCATATAGGAAGAGGAGCGGTCAACCTTGGACGGATCCTTGCCGGAAAAGGCACCGCCGCCGTGTGAACCCTTGCCGCCATAGGTATCGACAATTATTTTTCTGCCGGTTAATCCGCAATCGCCAACCGGGCCGCCGATAACAAACCTGCCGGTCGGGTTGATAAAAAATTTGGTCTGATTATCAATCATTTCGGCGGGCAGGGTCGGCTTGATAATTTCCTCCATTACCGCCTCTTTAAGCTGATCGTACTGAACGGTTTCATCATGCTGGGTGGAAAGCACAACGGCATCGATCCTTTTGGCCGTACCGCCTTCATACTCAATGGTAACCTGGGATTTTGCATCCGGTCTCAGCCAGGGGAGTATGCCGGCCTTTCTGACCTCGGACTGCTTTTTGGTCAGACGGTGGGCATAGGTGATCGGCATCGGCATCAGCACCTCGGTTTCGTTGCAGGCATAGCCAAACATCAAGCCCTGGTCTCCGGCGCCCTGGTCAAGATCAAGCCCTGATCCTTCGTCAACCCCTTGAGCAATATCAGGAGACTGTTTGTCAATGGACGATAAAATGGCACAAGACTGCCAGTCAAAACCCATTTCAGAGGAATTGTAACCAATTTCCCTGATGGTCTGACGGGCAACCTCCGGCATATCCACCCAAGCGGAAGTGGTTATTTCTCCGGCAATAACCGCCATACCAGTAGTAACCAGGGTTTCACAGGCAACCCGGGCGGCCTTGTCCTGCTCAATAATCGCATCAAGAATGGCATCGGAAATCTGATCTGCAACCTTATCGGGATGACCTTCAGACACAGATTCAGAAGTAAATAATTGTTTTTGCATAATATTTTCCTTGAATTAGAATAGTAAACCAAAGGATTCAGATCTTGCATCCGGCAAAATTCCAAGCCGCATATTTAATTTTGAAACCTAAAATACTATAGTAAGTATAGCCGAATTCTGGTAAATAGTTCAACCTGTTTCAGTCCGGCGTGAGAAGGTGAGCAATATTTTTTGATTTTCCGCTCTTATATTAAAAATAAAATAAACAATATTATGTCCATAGAAGAAGCACGTGAGGTACTGCTGATTGAAGAGCAGGGTATAGCTGCCGTTCGGGAAAAAATAGCTGGTGAATTTAATCAGGCGGTGGAACTGATCATGAATTGTCCCAGCAGGCTGATTGTTACCGGCATCGGAAAATCCGGCCTGATAGGTCAGAAAATTACGGCCACCTTGAACAGTACCGGCACGCCATCCTTTTTCCTGCATCCGGTTGAGGCTTTGCACGGCGATCTTGGCATGGTGGTGTCAACCGATGTGGTGCTTGCCATTTCCTACTCCGGCGAGACCAGAGAGCTTAACGATTTACTTAGCAGCCTGAAAGTTCGGGGAACCAGCATTATCGCCATGACCGGCGGCCTAAACTCCAGCCTTGCCCTGGCCGCTGATCTTGTCCTTGATATTGGCGTGCCGAAAGAAGCCTGCCCTTTGGGGCTGGCCCCAACCACCAGCACCACGGCCACTCTGGCCCTTGGCGATGCCCTCGCGGTGGTGCTTTCCAACCGCAAGAAATTTCAAGCCGAGGATTTTCGGGAAAATCATCCGGGCGGCAGTCTTGGCGAGCGGTTAAAGGTCAAGGTCAGCGAGGTTATGCTGACCGGAGATGAAATCCCTCTGGTGGAAAAATGGGCATCATCAAGGGAAACCATTGAGGTACTTAACCGGAAAAATGTCGGTGCGGTGCTGGTTCTAGGCGGAGAAAACAGGCTGGCGGGTATTGTAACAGACGGCGATGTAAGAAGATGCCTTGCCGATGCTTGCAATTTTGATGCCCTGAAAGCCGGAGATATGATGACCAGGGAGCCGGTCAGTATCGGTGCAGATAATCTGGCGGCAGATGCCCTGTCCATCATGCAGCGGCATGAAATAACCACCTTGCCCATTGTGCAGGAAGATAAAACCCTGCTGGGCATGCTTCATTTGCATAAACTGCTTGGTAAGGGGGAGTTCAGGTTTCTGGTCTAAGCCTTCTTTTTTATCATATGATTCCAGCGGAGAACCACCTCTGCCCCGACAATCTTTTCGGCTCTGGCATCCATTTTCGGCTGTAGGTTAACTTCCATTTGTTCGGGTAAAATGGCTGGTCGGTAGCGGGTAATCATGGTGATCATTTCGTTTGCCATGCGGGTCATATCCGGGTCAAAGAAGCAGAAATTGTTTATTCCGCCCTCTTTGGCCTTGGCTATCAGGTCTGCCGCATAACCTGATAATTCATCAAAATCATCCCCGTCATCCGGCACCACCAGAATACTCATGGAAGAGGCCGTAACTATCCGGCTGCCTTCAATACTGGCAGGCTGATGCAGGGCCTCGCTTATTTTTACGGCCAGCGGGGGTGCATCTTTGCGTTCCTTGATAGCTTCAATGATAATAACAAACTTGTCTCCGCCTATCCGGTAAATGGAGTCTTCGGTACGCAGGGTGGAACCCACCGATTTTACCAGATGTTGAAGATATTGATCTCCAACATGGCTGCCATAGGATTGATTAACGGCGGCAAAACCGTCCAGATCAACGAACAATAAGCATAACCGGTTGCTGTTATTGGCTATTTTTTCAATCGACTGGTTAAATTTTTCCCTGGCTGCATAACGGTTCGGGATGCTGGTCAGCCTGTCGGCATCAGAATAATCAAGGGAATTCCTGGCCCTTTTTTTCTTATGGTTGCCGCGGACAATTTCTCCCTTCATGGTGATTCGGTTGCCGCCCGCCCTTTTGGACTTATATGCCTGTTCATCGGCTTCCCTAGATAGCTGATTTATATCATCCCAATTGGTACCGTTATTACAGTCGATGTTGGCAATGCCGATGGAAAGGGTGGTGCCGTGGGTTTCCCCCTGATGATAAATCTTGTTGATGCGTTCGGCAACCTTGCCTGCCTCATCGTTATCCGCATCCATGACCAGCATGGCAAATTCATCACCGCCCAGCCGCAGGGGTATATCCTTTTCGCTTCGGCTGGCTTCCCGAATGCAGTTTGCCAGCCATAAAAGCACCTTGTCGCCGGCTTCATGGCCCAGGGTGTCGTTCACCCGTTTGAACTTATCACAATCAATGTAAATCATGCTGATAAGCCGGTGGGGAATATTACCTCGGCAACTCTTGATATAATTTTCCAGATAACGGCGGTTGTAAAGGCCGGTCAGTCCATCGCTGAAGGCCTGATACTGCATATAGGCAAGGTTGGATTGCAGCCCGAAATAGCGGGCTTTCTGCATATTGTTCTGAGCCTCAATACTGCGGGCCATCCAGGTCAGGTTTCTCAGCAGGTGAATAAAGTCGTCCTCATCTTCCTTCTGATTGGGCAGATCGAAAGAATGTTGATAATTGCCGAGCCTGACCTGCTCGCAGAATTTCTGGATTAAAATCAAATCCTTGTTGATTATATAATGGGCAATGAGCCTAGAAAAAGGCACAAGCAGCGGCAGCAGAAAGATGGGAATGGCAAGATATACATTCCTGCCCGGCAATAACATTCCTGCCTCAATGGCTACGCCGGTAAGCACGATAGGAATAAAAAATATAATGAGCAGTAAAACAGCAACCCGGGCCGTAAGACTGCCCGGCATCATCTTGTAATCATTTAATTTTACGTTATCAGGATCTGTATCCGGCATAACAGCCACGCAGCCAAATTTTTAACCTTTATTTCCACTCCCTGCTCATATCACGCTAGATAAATAATACATTTTTTAGAAAAGTCTAATTCTTTTATCTGCTTCTTGGCAATACTTGAATTTAGCCAGCCGCTTCCTGATGGTTGTTTTTAAGATTTTCAGGTTTAAGATTTTTAGGTAATACATTGATATTACAATTATTTCATAACCGCACCCGCCGCCCGGATGCCGTCTGCAGCAGAGCTGGTAATGCCCCCGGTATAGCCCGCCCCCTCGCCTATCGGGTAGATATTGCCGATATTTACCGACTCCATCGCCTTGTTTCTGAGCAGTCTGACCGGTGATGAGGTTCTGGTTTCGGCCCCTATAAGCATCGCCTGCTCGGAAACAAAGAGCGGATATTGCTGCCGCCAGCAGCCAAAAGCCTCCCTTAACTGGCTGGTTATAAACTCCGGCAAATAATCGTCAAGCCTTGCGGCGGTAAGACCCATTGGATAGGATGTTTCACGGCCTAGCTGGTTTTCCCGGCTAAGACCCAAAAAATTATACAGGCTCTGGGCGGGAGCCTGCCAGCTTTGCCCGCCAGCCTTGAAGGCCCCATTCTCAATTTGCCGCTGCAATTTTATTCCGGCCAGGGGATGCTGGTCTGGATAATGGAAAATTCGGCACGGCACCACCACTGCGGCATTGGAATACGGCAATGCTCTATCGGAATAACTCATGCCGTTGACCGCCAAACGCCCCTCTTCACTGGCCGCATTGACTACCACACCGCCAGGACACATACAAAAGGTGTAAGCTCCGGTTCCTCTGGCACGATTGGTAAAATTGATTGAATAGGAGGCAGCCCCCAAGGGTCGATAATGCTGATATTTATGGCCGTATCTAAACAGGTTAATGGTCTCCGCCGGATGTTCAATTCTAACCCCCAGGGAGATCTGCCTTGGCACCATCGCCAGCCCCCTGGCATCAAGCATGGCATAGGTATCACGTGCCGAATGGCCCAGGGCCAGCAAAATATGGGAGGCAGAATATTCATCCCGCCCGTTTATCACCACTCCGGCAGCAGACTGATTCTTAATGATCAGATCGGTCAGTTTGGAGCTGTAATAAATCCTGCCGCCATGCTCGAGAATATAGTTGCGGATATTTTTTACAATTACTCTTAGTACATCGGTACCCAGGTGGGGTTTTTCCCGATAAGAAAGATCCGGCGGGGCTCCAAATTCCATCAGGGTATCAAGTACCCGGCTCACATAACTGACATTTCTGTTCCGTCTGGAAAATATCTTGCCGTCCGAATAGGTGCCGGCTCCGCCCTCGCCGAACTGGATATTGGACTCGGGCTCAAGTTTTTTCTCTTTGATAAACCGCTCAATATCGGCCGTTCTTGCCCCGACTTTTTTGCCCCGTTCAAAAATTACCGGCTTCAAACCATTTTTTATCAACTCAATGGCGGCAAACATGCCAGCCGGGCCGAAACCTACGATGATGGGCCGGATTAGAGCCTGTCCACCGTAATTTGGCCTATTATATGACCGCGGTCTGAACAGCTTGTAATGACGATGATTTTGGTAGCTTTCAGGAACCTCAACTGCCAAAATATACCTAAAATAAAACTGTTCTGGATTTTTGCAGTCAAGCTGCCTGCTCAAAATCAGATAGAGTGATATTTGGGAAGCATCAAGACCAAGCAGCGAGGCAGCTTCACTTATCAATTCTGGCTTGCCGTCTTGTTCAATCTCAATTTTTATATCATCTACAACAAGCTGCAAACCAAGCCTCACCACGGGCAGAAAACAAAAAAGGGTTTCAGGAATAACCCCGAAACCCCTCTACTGGCGGGGCCGACGAGACTCGAACTCGCGACCTCCGGCGTGACAGGCCGGCGTTCTAACCAACTGAACTACGACCCCAGTATTTACAATCCATCAGCGGAAACAAAAAAAAACTGATTGGTGGTGGGCGGAACAGGGCTTGAACCTGTGACCCTCGGCTTGTAAGGCCGATGCTCTCCCAACTGAGCTACCCGCCCCATCAATCAGCGTAGGGGCCTATTTAACAGCTTCCCCGCGGCACGTCAACCAAAAAAATAACAAAATTTTCAATGCGGTGTATTATAGGTGGATACGGTTATATCATTATAAACCATATCCAGCGGCACATCCTTGAACAGGGCTTCGTCTTCTCCTATTATTATAGCAAATTCAAGCACTTCATCAACATGCTCCACCAAATCAATTTGCAGACTCTTTTTGATTTTCATCGGTACATCTGCCAGATTAGGCTCATTTTCCTTGGGAACAAGCACCCGGGTTATATTCCCCCTTTTGGCCGCCAGCAGTTTTTCGGTCAAACCGCCGATGGGCAGAACCCGGCCCCGTAGGGTTATCTCCCCGGTCATGGCCAGATCATGTCTGACTGGTTTTTTAAGCAGGGCGGAAATCAGGCTGGTGGCAATGGTGATACCGGCCGAGGGGCCGTCCTTGGGAATTGCCACGGCCGGTATATGGATATGAATATCAATTTTTTGATAAAAATCGGGGTCAAGGCCAAGAGATAAGGCCCGGGAACGCACATAACTTAAGGCCGCCTGGGCAGATTCTTTCATCACCTCGCCAAGTTTACCGGTAACCGATAATTTACCGTTTCCGGCCATCAGGGTTGACTCAATCTGCAGCAGTTCGCCGCCTACCTCCGTCCAGGCCAGACCAGTGGAAAGCCCAATCCGGTCTTTATCTTCCGCCAGACCAAACCGGTATAAGGGCGTTCCCAAATACCTGCTTATTGACTTGGCACCAAGGCGGTATTTCTTGTTTTTCTGCTTTTTTTTCAGCCGATCCCTGGCCACCTTGCGGCAAACCGAGGCGATTGAACGCTCCAGATTTCTGACCCCGGCCTCTCTGGTATATCTTCTTACTATTTCCAGAATGGCACTTTCATAAAAGGTAATATCTCCGGCCTTAAAACCATTGGCCTTTAACTGCTTTGGTACTAGATAACCATCGGCAATACTTACCTTATCCTCTTCCATATAACCGCTGATCTGAATCACCTCCATCCGGTCTCTCAGCGGCCCCGGAATGGAATGCAGACTGTTGGCGGTGGTGATAAAAAAAACCTCGGACAAATCATAGTCCAGATCAAGATAATGGTCATTAAAGGAAAAATTCTGCTCGGGATCCAGTACCTCCAGCAGGGCAGAAGAGGGATCACCCCTGAAATCGGTGGACATTTTATCCACTTCATCAAGGCAGATCACCGGGTTCGCCGTCCCGACCTTCTGCATGGTCTGGATAATCTTGCCCGGCATGGCACCTATATAGGTTCTGCGATGGCCCCTGATTTCGGCTTCATCACGCACGCCGCCCAGAGAAAGACGGGAAAATTTACGCCCCATGGCCCGGGCGATGGACTTGCAGATTGAGGTTTTACCCACCCCCGGCGGGCCGACCAGACAGAGAATCGGGCCTTTAATCTTTTTTACTTGTACTTGAACTGCAAGATACTCAAGGATGCGTTCCTTGGTTTTATGCAGGCCGAAATGATCTTCGTTCAGAATCTTTTCTGCCTTGTTAATATCTATTTTTGAGCGGCTTTTTTTCTGCCAGGGCAGACCTAAAATAGCATCAATATAGTTTCTGACCACGGTTGTCTCGGCAGAAGTAGGCGGCATACTCCTAAGTTTTTTCAACTCCTTGGAGACCTTTTCCAAGGCATGAGCCGGAAGCATTTTATTTTTTATGCTTTCTTCAAGCTCGCTCATTTCATCCAGGCCGCCGCCCTGGCCCATCTCAGTCCTGATTTCCTTGATTTTTTCACCGAGATAATAATTACGCTGGGTCTTGCTCATCCTTTTTTTGACCCTGGTATTGAGATCCTTTTCAATAGCGGCAAGTTCAATCTCCCGATTGATCACCTCAATAACCTTAATCATCCTCGATAGAAACGGAATTTCTTCAAGAAGCTGCTGCTTTTCGCCGGTTTTAAGGGGCAAATGGGCACAGATCACATTCAGCAGCCTGCCCGGCTCTTCGATGGCGGCAACGGACTTTATTACTTCACCGGCAATTTTTTTATTGTTATCCGCATATTCCTTAAACAACAGACGCAGCTTCCGTTCATGGGCCAGCAGCTCGTGATTTACTTCCACCTCATCGGGAAGCTCGCGAACCTCCACCTGCCTGCCGCCCTCACCTGAATTATGGGAGACAATTTCTGCCCGCACCTGACCTTCAACCAGGGCCTTGATGGTGCCGTCCGGCAAACGCAAAAGCTGCATGACCGAGACTACGGTGCCGACCTGATAGATCGATTTGCTGTCAGGCTCGTTGACCGCAGCATCCTTTTGGGCAACCATAAAGATACCGGTTCTTTTTTCCATGGCATCTTCAAGGGCCTGAATGGATTTTTTACGGCCAACCACCAAAGGTGCAACCATATGCGGAAAAATAACAATGCCTCTAAGCGGCATCAGGGGATACAACCTGGTTCTGCTTGGTTCATCTGACATAAGGCTCTCTTTGGTTATGCGGTTTTGCGTTTTTTACCATCTTCCTGATACAGCACCACCGGATAATCACCATCGGTAATGACCTGCTCGTTAATTACGCATTCCTGAACCCCCTGTTTAGAGGGTAAATCATACATGATGTCCAGCATGGCCGTCTCCATCACCGAACGAAGCCCCCGGGCACCAAACTTTCTGGCCAGAGCCTTTTGGGCAACGGCAGTCAGGGCATCCTCGGTAAAGGAGAGCTTGATGCCGTCAAATTCAAATAATTTTTGATATTGCTTGGTCAGGGCATTTTTCGGCTCTTTCAGAATCCGCACCAAATCATCTTCTTCAAGCTCATGCATGGCGGCAATCACCGGCAGGCGGCCGACCAGTTCGGGAATAAGGCCGAATTTCAGCAAATCTTCCGGCATGACCGAGGCCAGCAGCTCACCGATTTTTTTACTATCATCAACCTCAACCTTGGCATTGAAACCGATGGATTTGGTGCCGCTTCTTTTTTTGACCACATTTTCCAGCCCGACAAAGGCCCCGCCGACAACAAACAGGATATTGGTGGTATCTATCCTGACCAGATCCTGCTGCGGATGCTTACGGCCGCCCTTGGGCGGAACCGAGGCAATGGTTCCCTCAATTATTTTTAAGAGGGCCTGCTGTACCCCTTCGCCGGACACGTCTCTGGTTAGGGACGGGCTGTCCGATTTGCGGGCAATCTTGTCAATTTCGTCAATATAAATTATGCCCCGCTCCGCCTCCTTGACATTGTAATCAGCGGCCTGCAGCAGGCTGACCAGGATGCTTTCGACATCATCTCCGACATAACCGGCCTCGGTCAGGGTGGTGGCATCGACAATGCAGAACGGCACCTTAAGCACTCGTGCCAAGGTCTGTGCCATCAAGGTTTTTCCCGATCCGGTAGGGCCAATCAGAACCACATTGGATTTTTGCAGTTCAACCTCATCATTACCCTTTTTTTTCTGCAGGGCCTCAAGACGGTTATAATGATTATGAACCGCAACCGACATCACCTTTTTGGCATATTCCTGACCAATAACATACTGATTAAGATGGTCATGAATCTCCATGGGTTTAAGCCGGGGAACCCTGGCTGGCTTTCCGTCCGTCTGCTTTTCACTGTCCTCGCTGATAATCTCATTGCAAAGTTCAATGCACTCATTGCAGATAAAGACATCCGGCCCGGCAATCAGCTTACCCACCTCCGCTTCCTTCTTGCCGCAAAAAGAACAGGCATTTTTGCCTCTTTTACCAAAATCAGCCATTTTCTTCACCGGAATCCCGTTTAACCAGCACCTTGTCGATGATGCCGTATTTAACAGCGGCATCGGGAGACATAAAATTATCCCGTTCGGTATCGGCCTGTATTTTCTTGATTGTCTGGCCGGTGTGCTTAGCCAGCAGCGTATTTAAGTCTTCCCGCATCCGCAGGATTTCCTTGGCATGAATATCAATATCAGTGGCCTGCCCCTGAAAACCGCCCATGGGCTGGTGAATCATGATTCTGGCATTAGGTAGGGCATACCGCTTATCCTTAACTCCGGCGGCCAGCAAAAAGGCGCCCATGGATGCGGCCTGTCCCATACAGACCGTGGCTACATCACACTTTATATACTGCATGGTGTCATAGATGGCCATGCCTGCCGTAACCGAGCCGCCTGGCGAATTGATATAAAAGGTAATATCCTTTTCCGGCTCTTCTGCCTCAAGAAAAAGAAACTGGGCAATGATTACATTGGCTACATTATCATCAACGCCGGAACCCAGGAAAACAATCCTCTCCCTTAACAGGCGGGAATAAATATCAAAAGACCGCTCACCTCGGGGGCTTTGCTCCACCACCATCGGAATCAAATTCATATTATCTCTCCTAAAAAAAGGCGGCTGCAGGCAAAACCATGCAGCCGAACCAGATTTATCTCCAGACCAGGGAGCAAAACTATAACGATTATGAAAAAATATCAGGAAGCCTCGTCATTTGCCTTATTATCCGCCGGGGCATCAATAAGCACAGTATTTTGACGAAGAAAATTAAGTACTTTTTCGTTCAGCAGTTCATTCATCAGCGGGAGCAGATCATCACGGCTGCCAAAAAACTCCTTCACCTTGGCAACCGACATATTATATTGATCACCAATCCGCTTAAAACCGCGGTCCATATCTTCGTCATTTACCTTTATCTCTTCAACATCGGCAATCTTTTTCAGGATGAAATCACCCCGCACCCGCTTTTCAGCAATCGGCATATTTTCTTTGGCAAGACGATCACGGTCAAGCCCTACCGACTCGAGATCCATATCGTTTTTGCGGAAATGCTCTTCAGTCTGCTTAACCATTTGCTCTGCTTCATAAATCACCAGTTTTTCCGGTACCTTAAAATCATGGCGTTCAAGCAGTTTTTCCATGATTCTATCAGTGATACCGACATCTGCATTGCCAGCTCTCTTTTCTTCCTCGCGGCTGCGGAGATGATCCCTGAATTCCTGCATGGTTTCATGTTCAAAATCCTTGGCAAAGTCGTCATCAAGCGGTGCAAGAACCCGCCCCTTGATATCCTTGACCACTATCTTGAATTCAACCGTTTTTCCCCTCAAAATCGGGTTCGGATGGGTGTCGGTAAAGGGAACCTCATGGGATGCCTCTTCGCCCTTTTTCATGCCGATCAGTTTCTCCTCAAATTCCTTCCCCATTCTGCCGGAGCCTACATCTACCCGATAATCCTCGTTTTTCACCTGCTTCATCAGATGACCATTATGAAACCCCTGGTAATCCACAAGCACTATATCATCTTTCTGCACGGGCCGGTCTTCGACATTTTTGAGGGTCGCCGTATCTCTCTGCATACTAGCCAGAGCCTTATCTATTTCCTCCTCGGGAACAGAAGCGTCCGGCTTTTCAATCTCAAGCCCCTTATACTCGCCGAGCTCGAACTCGGGCCTGACATCAACCTCGGCCACATAGGTAAAGGTGCCGTCATCGTTGTACTTGATGCTTTTGATATTCGGATGGGTAATGACATCAAAGTCCTGCTTTTCAATGATGTCAAAATAAGTCTCCTGCACCAGCTTTTCGCCGATCTCCGCCTCAACCTGGGGCTGGTAGGCCTTCTTCACCATGGCAAGCGGCACCTTACCGCGGCGAAAACCATTCATCCTGCTTTCACGCCGCAGCCGCTCATACTCCTTATCCAGCCGTCCTTTAACTGCCGACTCCGGCAGGGTAATCGTAACTTGTCTGGTCAGTTCACTCAATTCTTCAATAGCTACATCCATCTGTTATTCCTTTCTGTAAGTTAAACTCTTTGCTGGCGTCTGCCCATCAACCGGCAATAAATCATAGCTGGTGCGAGAGGGGGGAGTCGAACCCCCACACCAAAAGGCGCCAGATCCTAAGTCTGGTGCGTCTACCAGTTCCGCCACCCTCGCTGGCCTGCTAATTTAATTGTCGTCCAGATACACAGCTAAACAAAAAACTGGAATTATAATAAATAGCCAAGATAAGACCTCTAGTCAAGAACGGCCGACAAATAAAGTTATGACCGTTCAAGAAAACTTGCTACTCTATCATCTTTGCCTAAATGTTACCAGCATTTATTTGTTTCTGACACCTTTTTTCATAGCATCCAAGATGATGAACTTGTTAGGTGCCGCACTCGTCCCATGATCTGAGGCAGCAAGTTAGTAATATCTAAAAAATACGGCCTGTTACAAAACATTTTTTTATTATGCAGGGATTGCATATTTATTTTTTTTGTGTATAATGCAATAACTTTTGGTGTTATTGCACAAAAACAAGGGGCTTTTCTTGGGGAGGAAAAGACATGAAACAGGAGTGCTTTTTTGCCGGTGATGCCGGGCTGGAGGAAATCCTGCAGGATTTTTTGGCAACCTCGTCCTCAGCCTTAGCTGATCATCGGGCGGGGACGGATTTTATCATTTCAAATCAGCCGGATAATTCGGTGCTGTTTGCCCCTGAAATCGATTTTTACTGCCGACATACGCTGGATGATACGGCAGGGCAGGCAGACACCATTCTTGCCATGTACCGCTCACTTCTTGACCGGTTCGATTTTTCCAAGGAAACCGCCGTCCAACAAGTAATTGGCAACAGGATACTCATAATTTCAGAACAAGAAGAAGACGGCATCAAGCAGGAATTGGCAGCGGCTGGTTTTGCCGTTTTTCAGTTACTGGCCGCAGATTTTATCAAGTTAAACGGTGAGATAGGCAGCTTCTCGGTTAAAGCAAAGGGCGGCGGGCTTGAACCAGACATAACATTTGATCAGATTATCTGGCGGAATGTACCAAATAAATTTTTATATTTCAAAGGGATACACAATCTAACCGCCGACAGTTCGCAAGATATAATCAGCACCATCGCCGCCACTCCCGGCAAGATTAACATTGGCCGGAAAGTTCATTATCAAAGGGGAATCTGCCTTTACAACACCAGCAAAAATGCGGCCTGCAGTAAATGTATTTCCACCTGCAGTTTTGGGGCCTTATATAAAACAGAAAACGGTATCGGGATTTATCATTCCGCCTGCACCGGATGCGGTGAATGCGTTAGCGTCTGCCCGACCGGAGCCTTAGACCCGACCTGGCTGCCAAGGGACAGCTTCTCTCAGGTTTGCTCGCATTTTGCAGGAAAGGCCGTCCTGGTCATCCCGGAAAATATAAATCCAGGCGGACTTGAGCTTGATTTGCCGACAGGACTTGCCCCACTGGTAGTAAAAAGCGGGCTGGTATTTGACGAAAATTACCTGCTTACCCTGGCCGGAAATACCTGCAAAGAAGTCATTATTTATGGCGTTGCGGATGACAATTTGCTGGCATCCGCCGCTAATTTTGTCAACCAGATTTATCAAAAAAAGTTTGGCCGCAAGATAATCCATATCTGCCATGATGAGGCCGCTCTAAGGCAGGTTTTAGCAGGGCTTGGCAACACTGATTTTAAGGTGCAACCGCCCAAACTCCCCGCCGCAGGCTTTTCTAAAAGGGCTGAAACTGCCGCAAGGCTCCAGCTTTTGGTCGGCAATGATGACCTTGGTTTAATCAGCAGTGCCGGGCATCATCTTCCTTTCGGCACCATCGTCATCGACCCCGATAAATGCACGCTCTGCCTGGCCTGTGCCGATGTCTGCCCTACCCGTGCCCTAAGCGTACATGCCGAAGACAATAGCCTACGGTTTACCGCCTCACTTTGCATCCAGTGCGGCTGCTGCTCGCTCACCTGTCCTGAAACCGGCTGTCTGTCTTTGGTCAAAGACGGTTTTGCCCTTGAGCCGAAATCCTTTGTTCCGCAAATTATGGCTCAGGATGAACTCTTTACCTGCACGGAATGCAGCAAGGAATTTGCCCCGAAAAAGGCGGTGGAAAAAATTATCAATGCTATGTCATCTAAGTTTGGCAGCGATCCGGTCAAACTTAAAACCCTTTCTTGTTGCCCTGAATGCAAGGGAAAACTGATGGTTGAACAGCAAATACTTAGTCAGCAAAATCTGGATGGCAGACCATGATTGATAACACCGCAGTTGACCGGGCAAGGATTGTTTATTACGGGCTTTTTGCCTCTGCCTTTGCCTTTCGTTTTGGCAAGCAAGAGTTTGAAATTCTTAAAAATGCTGTCCGCACCTTAAACGAAGCACCCATCGATGAACCAAGTGCCGAAGCCCTTGCCGGAATGCAGGATTTCATCGGCCAGCATGGGTTTCAAGGTGTTAGAGATGAAAGCGATCAGGTTTTTTATAGTCCGGTTACCAGCCATCTGCCCATGACCGCTTCCTTTTATTATGAAAATCGGGATGACGGCAGTCAACGGGTGGCCATGATTGACTATCTGCTCAAATCTCCTTTCAGGAAAAACAGCGGGAGTTTTCAGGAAAACGAAGATCATATAGAGTTTATCCTCTTGTTTATCCAGCATTTAATTGAGGACAGCCTTAAAGAAAAGCCGGAATCCGCATCACTTGCCGGAGAGGTCTTTGCCGACATCTTAAACGGCATGATTGATCTTTTTGCCGATAATGTGTTCCGCCATGAGAAAAGTGTCTTTTATCGACATACCGCCGCACTTTTCCATTCATTTGCCGATATTGAAAGACAGGTCTTCGGCCTTGATCGGCCCCAAAATATCGCAGTAAAGGACATGATGCGGCAGGATTTGCGTAAGGAAAAACTGCCGCCAAGGCAGATGCAAACCAGGAATTTTGAAGAATTTGACAGTATTTAGAGTTAGTTAAACTGCCTGGTAAATCACAGGCAGTAGTATTTCCATTACGGAAATGGTGCATCTTTTAATATGCAAAATATGCACATTAAATCTCATCTCAAAGGAGGACAGCATGTCGGAAGAAAGGCGAAAATTTCTGAAGATAACTGCAGGAGCCGGAGTGGCAGGGCTTGCCACCATGCTCAAGGCAAAATGCGGTATCGCAGCAGAAAATGAGCAATCAAGCTCAAACGGAGTGGTCGTGGGTAAATCACCCAAGAAAGAGATCCTGTACAAAAAAAATGAAAATTGGGATCGCTACTATAAATCTTCTTATTAAGGGGAGAATTCTGATATGTATGATTCTGCAATCGACAATAAGCAGGAGAAAATACCTGCCAAAAAAATAGGCCGCCGGGCATTTCTTAAACTGGCCGCCATAGGTGCCGGAGTAAGTGCCACCTCCGCCTTTGCCGCTAGTGACAAGGTAAGAAAGGCGACCGATGACGAGGTAAAAAATCCCTATCCGGGTTCAAAAAGGGTGAAAACCATCTGCTCAATCTGCTCAGCCGGCTGCGGCATCATTGCCGAGGTTCATAACGGGGTTTGGGTACGTCAGGATGTGGCCCAGGATCACCCAATCAGCGAAGGCAGCCACTGCTGTAAGGGCATCGACCAGATAGATCTGGTCAAAAGTAAACAGCGTCTCAAGTATCCCTTAAAAAAGGAAAACGGCAAATGGAAGCGGCTTTCCTGGGATCAGGCCGTGGATGAAATTTCCAAGAAAATGCTGGATATCCGTAAGGAAAACGGCCCGGATGCCACCATGTTTTTGGGTTCTGCCAAATTCAACTTGCAGCAGGCCTTTTATTTCAGAAAATTTGCTGCCATGTGGGGGACGAACAACGTTGACCACGTTGCCCGAATCTGACACTCTGCAACCGTCGCAGGTGTGGCGAATACATGGGGTTATGGGGCTATGACCAACCATTTTGGTGATGTGGTAGGGCATTCCAAGGCAATTTTGATGATTGGGGCAAACTCGGCGGCGGCCAACCCGATCGGCATGAAGCATTTTCTTCAAGCCAAGGACAGAAATAACGCAAAACTCATCGTGGTTGATCCGGTTTTCACCAGATCGGCAGCCAGAGCGGATCATTATCTCCGCATCCGTACCGGAACCGATGTGGCCTTTGTTTACGGCCTTCTGCATGTCATCTTCAAGAACGGCTGGGAAGACAAGCAGTTTATAGATGAACGGGTTTACGGCATGGACGAGGTCAGAAAAGAGGCCGAACACTGGACACCGGAAGAAACCGCCGATGTAACTGGCATTCCGGCGGAGCAAATCATTCAGGTAGCAACGCTTCTTGCCAAGAACAAGCCGGGAACCGTGGTCTGGGCTTTGGGTATTACCCAGCACAGCACCGGAACTTCCAACACCAGAATCCTGCCGATTTTGCAGCTTGCCCTCGGCAACATGGGTAAAAAAGGCGGCGGCTGCAATATTATCCGCGGGCATGACAATGTGCAGGGTTCCACTGATATGTGCTGTTTGGCTGACAGCCTGCCTGGCTATTACGGCTTATCCGAAGGTTCTTACCGGTATTTTGCCGAGTCCTGGGGCGTTGATTTCGACTGGCTGCAAAAGCGTTTTGCCGGCCCAGAATGGATGCACAAAAAAGGCTTCTCCCTTTCCAAATGGTGGCAGGGCGTTCTGCAGGAAGAGAAGACCTATTCTTCCAGCCCGATACGTGCCTTATGGGTGCAGGGTAACGGTATCACCTCTCTTGCTCAAACCGCCAAAATTCAGGAAGCTCTGGACAAGCTGGATCTCTTGGTCATTGCCGAGCCTTTCCTTAACGAGGCGGCGGTTATCACCAATAAAAAGGACAATATCTACGTTCTGCCGGTGGCAACCCAGTTTGAAACGGAAGGGGTGGTTACGGCAACCAACCGCAGTGCCCAGTGGCGCAGTAAAGTGGTTGATCCGCTTTATGAGAGCAAGACCGACCACGAGGTTATGTTTACCTTTGCCAAAAAATTCGGCTTTTACGATGAATATACCAAGGCCATGAGAATGGAGGTAAAGGACGGGGTTTTGACAGAAACCAAGCAGGATTTCAACTGGCCGGATGACGCTTCCAGCGAGATTGCCAGAATGCTCAAAACCATCGGACTTGGCGGCTGGACACCGGAGAGACTGCGTGAACATCAGAAAAACTGGCATATGTTTGACCCGATTTCCCTTGAGGGTTCTGGCCCGATGAAGGGGCAATATTATGGTCTGCCCTGGCCGTCCTGGGATGCCAATCATCCAGGCAGCCCGATTCTCTATGATGTGGAAACTCCGGTAAACGGCGGTGGCATGGGCTTTAGAAACCGTTTTGGCCTTGAGCATGAGGGCGTAAGCCAGCTTGCAGGCGGTACAGTTACCGTTAATGAATCAAAAATCGAGGGCGGCTATCCTGAAATCACCCGTGATAATATTGAAGAGGTGCTTGGCATCCAGCTTACCGAGCAGGAGAAAAAACTGATCGGCAAGAACTGGAAGACCGACATCAGCGGTATTATTCAGGAAAAATGCAGGGCGGCCGGAGTTGCTCCATACGGTAATGCCAAGGCACGCACCATCGTCTGGAATTTCCCTGACCGGGTGCCGAAACATCGGGAACCCATCCATTCATCACGGCCTGATCTGGTCAAAAAATATCCAACCTATCCTGATCAAAAGGATAATTTCAGGGTGGATGTTAAGTTTGCATCTGAACAGCAGGCTCAGGAATGGGTTAAGGATTTCCCGACCATGCTGGTTACCATGCGGGTTGTAAACTTGAGCGGCGCCGGTATGCTGGAGAGAACCAGTAAATATCTCTCCCATATTACCCCGGAAATGTTTGCCAGCATTCATCCGGATCTGGCCTTGAAGTACGGTCTCAGAGACGGCGATATGATGTGGCTGCATGCTCCTCAAGGCACCAAAATCAAGGTGAAAGCGATGTTTGACTACAGCGTAACCCCCGATCGCATCGCCCTGCCTTACAACTTTGCCGGAGTTATGCAAGGGGTTGATATGAGCGAGAATTACCCTGAAGGCACCAGGCCATATACCATTGGTGAAAGTTCCAACACTATAACCAACTACGGTTATGATATTATCACGCAGATTCCGGAGTTTAATGCCGGTCTATGTCGGATAGAAAAAGCATAGGGAGGTATTGACATGAAAAGCGAACAAGCAAGGATGAAGTTTTTTTGTGATGATAATCGGTGTATTGAGTGTTTCGGTTGTTCGGTGGCCTGTGCAGAGGCCCATGAACTACCGGTCGGTATCAGCAGGAGAAAGGTAATCACTTTGAATAAGGGCGTTGTGGGCAAGGAAGTTTCCACCTCTATTGCCTGTATGCACTGCACGGATGCACCATGCGCCCAGGTCTGCCCGGTGGACTGCTTTTATATTCGGGAAGACGGCATTGTCCTGCATGACAAGAAGAAGTGCATCGGCTGCGGCTACTGCCTTTATGCCTGCCCCTTTGGTGCTCCGCAATTCCCCAGGGACGGAGCCTTTGGCATTAAGGGAGCCATGGATAAATGCACCTTCTGTGCCGGCGGGCCGGAAGAAACCAATAGTGCGGAAGAGCGTCATCTCTACGGTCAAAACCGGATTGCCGAAGGCAAGGTGCCAATGTGTGCAGCAGTCTGCGGCACCAACGCCCTGCTGGCCGGGGATGCCGAAGAGGTGTCAAACATCTATCGGACAAGGGTGGTTTCAAGAGGGAAAGGAGCATAAGGCGATGAAAAGCGTGATGAAGAACTTTATGTTATTCATCTCTGCCTTACTGTTTCCGGGGTCAGCCGCTTTGGCGGCTGACAGCCGGATCTGGGGCGAGATGCTGATTCCAAACATCAAAAAGTACGGCACGCTGGAAAATCTTGATCCCGGCCCCTGGTTTGTACTGCTCCAGTCCGGTTATTTTAGATGGGTATTTCTGGCGGTGGTGGTGCTGGTTCCGGCGGTGTTTTTGTTTCACTACCTGTGGATCGGCCCCAAGATATTTGACCATGACGGCAACAAGATTTTTGTTTTCCCGTTATTTCAGCGGTTTATTCATCTGCTTGCCGCCGCCGCCTTTTTGATTTTGGTGCCGACCGGCCTGATGATTGTCTTCGGCAGATATTTGGGCGGCGGCTGGCTGGTTGAATATGCCCGCCATTTTCACGGTATTGCCACCGTGATTTTTGTTGTTTCAGTGGTTCCCATGTTCTGCTTTTGGTTTGTGGAAATGCTGCCTGCCTGGTACGATATCAAATGGTGTTTTATTCTGGGCGGTTATCTAAGCAAGAAGAAAAAGGAAATTCCGGCCGGCAAGTTTAATGCAGGCCAGAAAATGTGGTTCTGGATGGCAACCCTTGGCGGCGTGGTGATGATAGCTACCGGAGCCTTTATGTTTTTTCAGGATTTCAACTTCGGCATTGCCTCTTTACTGGGGATTTCACAGATTGATCTGCTCAGAATATCGGCCATTGTCCATAATGTCCTGGCAGTTATGATTACCGCCTTTTTCTTCACCCATGTTTATATGTCGCTCTTTGCCATTAAGGGAGCGATACACAGCATTATAACCGGCTATAAGGAAGAAGATGAGGTAAAACACCTGCATAGCGTGTATTATAAAAAGCTGATGAAGAAAAAACTGGGCTAGCTGTTAAACAAAGCTCCGCATCTTGATTAGAATGGGTGCGGAGTTTTAATTTATAACCACCAACCCTACGCTTAAAAAATGCTTTCGATAAATGATGCTGTAGCTAGAATAAAGGAAAACATCCCGGCCCATACCATTGAAAAAATAAGGGTAAATGACTCACTTGGCCGCTATCTGGCCGAGGATATAACCGCTCCAGAGGCAAGCCCCAGATACACCAGCTCGGCCATGGACGGTTTTGGCCTGCGTTTTGATGCTGGGCTGGGCGAGGGGACGGCTTTTGAGATAATCGGCGAAAGTGCCGCCGGCAGTAGCTTTGCTGGAGAAGTCTTACCCGGTCAGGCAGTGAGAATCAATACCGGAGCCATGATTCCGAAAGGAGTGGATACGGTAGTTCGCATGGAAAATACCAGGGAGGAAAACGGCAAGGTGATATTATCCAAGCTGCCCAAAAAGGGGCAGGATATCCGCCATGCCGGCGAGGAATTTGCGGCAGGCAAGGTAATTCTCAGCCAAAAAACCAAACTTTCCGCCACCCACCTTGCCCTGCTAAATGCGGTCGGCATAGAAGAAATTGCCGTTTACAAGCCATGCACGGTATCTATCTTGGTTACCGGCTCCGAGCTGGTTTCTTCCGGCGAAAGCATTGCCCCCGACCAGATTCGGGACTCCAATATGATTATGCTGGCGGCGGCCATCACCGAAGCAGGCGGCGTAGTCGTCGAAACCAGACGAGTGCCGGATAATGAAAAGCAAACCAGAAAGGCCATCGACACCAGCAAGGGCGGCATCGTCATCTGTACCGGCGGCATTTCCGTGGGACGCCATGATCATGTACGGGCATCTGCCAAGGAGTCTGGTTTTGACGAGATATTTTGGCGGATAAAACAAAAACCAGGTAAACCGCTGTTTTTTGCCAGACGTGGCGGCCAGCTTCTCTTTGGCCTGCCCGGCAACCCTGTTTCTGCCTTTATGTGCTTTATACATTACATTAAACCGCTGATTGGAGCCGTGCACGGCCTTCCATTCGGCTGGCCGGTGGTCTCAGCCAAAGCCGTAGCCCCCATACAAAACAATGGCAAACGGCCAACCATGGTAAGGGTCTGCCTCGACTGGCAAGATGCCGAAGGCTATTCAATAACCGGAGCAGAAAAGCAAGGCTCACATATGCTTACCTCGGTTACCGGTTCAAATGGTTATATCATCCTGGAACCAGAAGAGGAGATCAAAGCTGGGGAAAGTACAACCGTGTACCGCTACGATTCTGGAAGAGACAGTATTTCCCTTTCTGATTTCAGGTAGTTTTATCTTGATATTTTCTTTAAGAGACCATCATCAATAAAAAGTTTTGAGAAAAGATAGTTGAAATTCTGACATTTTTTTATTGACAGCCAACCGGAAAAAATATTAACGTCACTCTTTTGAGCTTAAATTGAAGTTGCCGTTTATTTGGGAGAGTGCATGATCGACATTCATATAGGTCAGGGTCTTGCTCCCTCAAAACCGCCATTTGATGAATAATCAGCGTCCTCCAGAGGGTGTCTACATCATGTCTCCGGTTCCAGGCCTTTTCCCGTAGATAACCCGGTCTTTCGGGATGGTAAGGGCAGTGAAAAATCTCACAGCCAGCAAGACCTGTGGATGGTTAATTTTTTCAGGAGCCGACTTGCGGGGTATTGGAAGCGGCAGCACCGGACAAACTGATTTTCATCTGCCGTTTTGCAGGAGACATATTACTTCGGACTTGTTCGGGTGTCAGTTTCGGGATTTTTCTTGTAATTGCAGGTGGAACAGCAAGGGGAAGATATGCGGGGTTACCCCATGAGTTTTTGCGGGATGGGAACAAGCCTATGGCGGAACAGGTATCTGCTGAAGAAGTCCGTACAAAGAGAGATTGTCAGCCGCTATCGGGGTACTGCCCTGGGGGCGTTGTGGTCGCTGGTTCAACCGATGTTTCTGCTTGTTGTCTATTCCTTTGTTTTCAGCGTTGTTTTTAAGGCCCGTTGGCATGGCGGCAGTGATTCAAAGATTGAATTTGCCCTCATTCTCTTTTCAGGGCTGATGGTTTTCAATCTTTTTGCTGAATGTGTTAACCGTGCCCCATCCCTGATTCTGGAAAATACCGGCTATGTAAAACGGGTTATCTTTCCTCTGGAAATTCTCCCCTGGGTTATTCTTGGCGGGGCGGTTTTTAATATCGTGGTCAGTTTCCTGGTCTGGCTATGTGCCTACATCTTGTTTGCGGGGCTGCCTTCTCCGGCCATCCTCTGCTTTCCTGTTATTTTGGGGCCATTGTGCTTTTTTACGTTAGGAATCAGTTATTTTCTTAGTGCACTTGGCGTTTATCTTCGGGATATATCTCAAATTATAAATGTTATTGTAACTGCATTGTTATTTTTAACGCCTATTTTCTACTCCGTTGAAAACCTTGAACAATCTTACCGCATATTTCTCTATCTAAATCCCTTGACAATGGTTGTTGAACAAGCACGCAATCTGCTTTTATGGGGCAGACTGCCGCAAATAAATCAACTTGCCCTGGAATATCTGGTTTCCACTCTCGTTTGCTGGCTGGGATTTGTCTGGTTTCAGAAAACAAGAAAAGGATTTGCTGATGTCATCTGAGCCTGCAATTATTGTAGAAAATCTTGCCAAGTGCTACCAGATCTATGACAGCCCCGGAAGCCGTCTAAAACAGATGCTGATGCGGGGCCGCCGCAAATATTATCGGGAATTCTGGGCACTGCGTGATATTTCCTTCACCATTGCCAGGGGAAAAAGCGTTGGCATAGTCGGCCAGAACGGTTCCGGAAAATCGACCCTTTTGCAAATTCTCTGCGGAACTCTTGGAGCAACCTCCGGTTTCTACCGCACCAATGGCCGTATTGCCGCCCTGCTTGAGCTTGGTTCCGGCTTTAATCCCGAATTTACCGGCCGGGAAAATGTGTATATGAATGGCTCGGTGCTGGGACTAACTAGCCGGGAAATTGATGAGAGATTTACCGCCATTGCCGATTTTGCAGCCATTGGCAATTTTATTGAACAGCCAGTAAAAACCTACTCCAGTGGTATGATGGTGCGTCTGGCCTTTGCTGTAGCCATCAATGTTGATCCCGAAATTCTGGTAATTGATGAAGCACTGGCTGTGGGCGATGAGCTCTTTCAGAGAAAATGCTTCTCCCGCATTGAAAGCATCCGCCAAAGGGGGGCCACCATTCTTTTTGTATCGCATTCAGTCGGTGCTGTTCTTGAACTCTGCGACACGGCAATCCTCCTTGACCAGGGGGAAAAGCTGGCGGAAGGCAGTCCGAAATACATTACCAGCCGCTACCAGAAACTCATTTACTCCCCTGCCGACAGAAGGGAAAGCGTCCGCAACAGTATTATCCGTGAAAAAGAGGAGGAGGTAGCGGAAGAAAGAAGAGAGGAACGGGAAATCCCGATCTGTCCCGCAAGCACTCCCGATGAATCCTGCGAAGGCTACGATCCGTCCCTGGTCCCTGCCAGTACAATGGAATACCTCTCTGGAGGTGCCAAAATTTTCGGGTCGGTTATCCTTAACGCAAGAGGGGAACGGGTTAATATTCTGGTCCGCGGCAAAACATACCGCTACTGCTATCGGGTACACTTTTCCCGTTTTTCCGCACATATCAACTTCGGTATGATGATAAAGACGCTGTCCGGCGTTGAGCTTGGCGGCACCGTTTCTGCAAGCGGGGGAGAAGCCGCCCTAGTCCTTGCCGAAAAAGGGTCTGAATACGAGGTGGAAATCGACTTTATCTGCCGTCTTTCCCCCGGCGTGTATTTTCTCAATGCTGGAGTTACAGGGGATGTAGACGGGGAAACAGGCTTCCTTCACCGGCTGCTGGATGCGGCCATTTTTCGGGTGGCACCCGAGCCGGGAAGTCTTGTAACTGGCAATATTGATTTTTCCTGCCGCTGCCGGGTTAAACCTGTATAGGTTTATTACTGCCGAATAAAAATGGAAATAAAAAATAAAATGCCGAATAAACTGATAGTTGTTGTTCTCGGAATGCACCGCAGCGGTACCAGCCTTATCACCCGCTGCCTGGAAACAATGGGGATTTCTACTGGCGACAATCTTATTGCCGCCAAAGCAGACAATCCGAAAGGTTTTTACGAAGACAGGGATTTTCTGCAGCTCGATACAGACATGCTTGACTCGCTAAATTCATCCTGGGAAAAAAGCTGCACCATCAGCCATGACCAGGCCCTGCAGCTGCTCGACAGCCCCTTCTACCAGCAGGCAACCGGGCTTGTTGCTGCCAGATTGAAGGAATATCCCCGTTTTGCCGTAAAAGACCCCCGGATGATCCTGCTGCTGCCCTTCTGGAAGAGGGTCTTTGCTGCCTGCGGTATTCAGGCAAGATACATTCTTGCCATCCGTAATCCCCTTAGCGTTGCCCATTCCCTGCATAAACGAAACGGCATGAGTCTTGAGTTTGGCGGCATGCTTTGGCTGGGCTATGTACTGACCAGTCTGCTTGAAAGCCGTGAATTACAACCCTGCCTGGCGGATTACGACCAGTTCCTTTCCCGGCCGGAGGAGGAACTGCAGCACCTGGCCTCCGCCCTTCACCTGTCCATCAACCGGAAGCAGCAGGAAATCTTTATTAGGGATTTTCTCGACCGAAGGCTGGCACACACGGTTTCCAGCCTCAAGGAACTCGCCGAACAGAAAGACTTTCCACCCCTTATAAGCGAAATTTATGCCAGACTGCTCTTCCTTGCAGCTAGCCACTCTCAATGCTCAGAAACAGAAATCGCAGGAGATGTGTCCCGCTGGCAAAAAGAGTATCAGAGTCTTTTACCCCGATGTAAACAACTGGATGACCTTTGGGCAAGAGAGAAAGAAATACTGCTGCTGAAACTCTCCCTGCACAGCCATGAGACCACCCTGGCCAACCGGGAAATACAAATAAGGGATCAACGGCAGTATATATCGATCAAGGAAGACGAGCTTGCAGGATGTACGGCGGAAATTGCAAGATGTACGGAGGAACTTGCAAGATGTACAGCGGAAATTACAAGATTTAAGTCAGTTCTCCACCGTAATTTTCTCAGGCAAAGAGCAATCAATACCAACCTGGAAGCACTTACCGAACAGCACGAGCATCTCCGCCAGGAACTGATCAGGGAACAGCAGAATCTGTCTCTCTTCGCTCATTCCACCTCCTGGAAGCTCACCCGCCCCTTGCGTGCAGCGGGACGACTAGGCCGCAGGCTGCTTTCCCTTAGGCAGGAGAAAAAAACAAAAAGTGATGGGGAGCCGCAAAAGGCAGTGCAGCAGATGCACCAGTCAGAGGAGCAGTTTTTTTTCCGTCGGGCAAGCAGGAATCCAGAAGAAATCTTCCTGCCCCGTATCCTTATTATTGCCGAACTAAGCATCCCGCAATGCAAAAAATACCGGGTAGAGCAAAAGAAGGAGATGTTTGCCTCCGTCGGCATCCATTGCTCCATTGTCGACTGGAGAGATGTCGAACCGGCCAAAACCGCCCTGTCCCTTTGTTCGCTGGTTATTTTCTACCGGGTGCCTGCCTTTCCCGATACTCTGTCTCTTTTTAAGGAATGTAAACGGCTCGGCCTGCGGACCATTTGGGATGTGGATGATCTTATCTTCGATGCCGATGTTCTTCAATCCAGCCGCACCATTGATTCCTTGGAGGAGGATGTACGAAAATCCCTTATTGAAGGCGCGCATCTCTATCGGCGGGCTATGCTGCTCTGCGACGAGGGAATGGCCTCCACTGCGGCCCTGGCGGAATCCATGAGGCAGGCCGGCATGAAGAAGGTTTATGTGG
>PDWI01004373.1_pt1 | contig 36674 bp, 34 predicted proteins | sample 1430891 | NCBI WGS metagenome assembly PDWI01 (sample SAMN01162508, study PRJNA174530) | Oral metagenome, whole genome shotgun sequencing project. | biome: Marine environment; feature: Marine mammal; material: Swab sample of the gingival sulcus; isolation source: swab sample of gingival sulcus... | reverse complement strand
ACAGGACCGGTTATGACGGGAATTTTGGCACAATATCATCACTATGGCTTATTATGGATTTCACTGATATTTTTGATAATTTGCTTTGTTCTGGTAATGGTATCTTCGATAACAGCAAGACAAAGCGGTATGTGAATATAATAGTTGGCAGAATTTGCGTGGTGCAAATTTTATTCATGCGATTGCTCTGACCACTGGTAGTTTGCAAAGCTTACCAATGATGATATGATAGCCTCAGCTGTCTAACCTTAACCCCGGTATCTCATTATGATTATAGAAAGTAACAACATTGTCATTAAACATCTGGTCAACCGCCTGCGTGATATTCGTACCGGCTCGTTTGAATTTCGTACCACTATTGAGGAAATTTCCCGTATTTTGTTGTCTGAGGCTTTGGACGATGCCCCGACGATTACCGTCAATATTGATACCTGGCAAGGAGATTTAGATGTCCAAGTGATTGAAGAACAAACATTGGTCTTTGTGCCGATTTTACGGGCCGGTGAGCCGATGCTGACCGGTATTTTGAAATCCTTGCCAAACGCCCGCAGTGGTTTTTTGGCAATGAAACGGGATGAAGAAACCGCCGAATCTCTGGTTTTTTATGAAAATATGCCCAACCTCAAAGGCAAGACCGTGGTATTGCTTGACCCGATGGTGGCAACCGGGGGCTCACTCAATGACGCCATTGCTTTGGTCAAAGCCAAGTCACCGCAACGCATTATTTCACTTAATATTTTAGGGGCGCAGGAAGGAGTGGATGTGGTTCGGGCCGCCCACAACGATATCGATATGTATATTGCCCAAATCGATCCGCGTCTGGATGAAAATAAATACATCCGTCCCGGTTTGGGTGATGCCGGCGACCGTGCTTTTCATACCCAGGATTAACATCCTGAGTAACTGAGCATTCATTTGCTTAATTCTTAGTGCCCGGCCTACGGGCTTTTCATCATCCTAAAGGCGTTTAGGCAAAACGTGAGAAATTTTGCTGATACGGTCGTGCATAACAATCGAGCCGGCCACCGCCACATTTAAGCTGAAAGCGCCCGGCAGTCTGACCACACGATGACAACTGGCCAATGTTTTTGGCGACAAACCGTTGGTTTCACTACCCAGCAAATAAACCGCCCGTTTGGGGTGCTCAAATTCACTCAACATGATGGCGTCATTGCTTAATTCCACGCCGACCAACGGACAACCGTAGGGGAGATGCGTGCGTAAATCCTCCAGATGTTGATAGTGATAGAGGGGAATACGACTGGGGGTAACGACAACATCGGCGCTTTGTTTTTTATATTTTTTATCAACGGTAAAGATAAAAGATGCCCCCATAATATAAGCACTGCGCCACAAGGTGCCGACGTTGATTTCTCGGGTTGCCTGCATAACACCGATACCGTAAAACGCCGTGTGCGGGTATTTATTGCTGTTCTTTGTCATCTTATCTTTCCAACCATTTGCCGTCATTGGAAAAAATCCCGCCATCTGTACAGAGAACGGGATTTTTTATAAGCAAATTCTTTAATTGGTGCCGTCGGAGGGACTCGAACCCTCACAGCTCTCGCTACCACCCCCTCAAGATGGCGTGTCTACCAATTCCACCACGACGGCTATCAAACTACTGTGCAGGTTTTGCCGCAGGTTGGTCGGCACTTGGAACAGCTTTTTCCTCAGGCTGACCAGCACCCGGAATAGCCGTTTCTTCCGCAGGTTGCGCCGCCCCGGGAACAGCAGACTGCTGAGTGGTTTTCACCTTATCGGCCCCCGGAATAACCGTTTTATCGGCAGGTGTGCTCTCTGCACTTGGAAGCGTTGTTGTCGTTGCGGCCGGCTGCGTTAATACCGCTTCATCACTCTTGTCATTAGTGACCGCCACCAGCGTTCCGATGGCAATGGCAAAGGCCAACGCCAATGCCGCCGTTAGCTTAAATAAAAATGAACCCGAGCCCTTTGCTCCGAATACGGTACCGGATGCGCCGCCACCGCCACCGGTAAAGGCACTCATGCCGCCTTCTTTGGGTTGTTGAATTAATACCACCGCGACCAGGCCGACGCCTATCAACACGACTAAAATACGTAAAATATCTGCACTCATTTATAATGCCTTAATAATTTTTTCAAATGATTCAATAGTTAAAGAAGCACCACCGACCAAACCACCGTCCACATCGGCGAGTGCAAAAATGGCTGTAGCGTTGTCCGGTTTGACACTGCCCCCGTATAAAATACGCACAGCGGACGCGATTGTATCATCATTTTGACAAAAGACGTAGCGAATTTTTGCATGAATTGCTTGAATATCATCAATTGACGGCGTTCTGCCGCTACCGATGGCCCAAACCGGTTCATAAGCAATGACAATTTGTTGTTTTTCCGCCGCACTCAAATTGTCAACAGCCAACGACAACTGACGTGTTAAAACCGCCTCGGTTTGACCGGCCTGGTTTTCCTCATCGGTTTCACCGATACATAAAATGGGGGTTAGGCCACAGGCAAAGGCGGCTTTGACTTTGGCAAAAATCATCGCATCGCTTTCAGCATAAATGGCACGCCGTTCGGAATGTCCCAGAATAACATATTGACAACCCACATCAGCCAGCATCGGCATGGAAATTTCACCGGTAAAGGCCCCGTCGGCCTGCTCGCAAGCATTTTGTGCCGCCAGTGCAAAACCCTTTTGCGCTTTTTCTGCCGCCGTTAAATAAACCGCCGGCGGCGCAAAAATTACCTCACCTCGGCTGTTAACAGCATTTAGACTGTCAGCAAAAGCGCTTACTTCGGCCTGACGACCATTCATTTTCCAGTTAGCTGCCGCGATTGGTTTACGCATCACTTTCTCCTATTTTTTTGACTAAATTAACAAAATATTCCACCGTATCATCCACGGTTTTTTTCTCCCTGGCTTCGGCCATTACCCGCACTTTGGGCTCGGTACCGGAGGCGCGTACCAGCAGCCGCCCGACACCTTGAAGTTTTTTATTGGCTTGCTCAATTTCACTCAACAACTCACTATTGGCCATGACGGCTTCTTTATCCGCCACCGGGACATTCGTCATTTTCATTGGATAAGGACGATAATCCGCCAGCAGTTCGGTAATCGATTTTCCGGTCATCTTCAACGTTTTCAGCACCTGCAAAGCAGCAACAATACCGTCACCTGTTGTCGATTTATCCAAACAAATAATATGCCCCGATGCTTCACCGCCCAATAGCCAACCGTTATCGGCGAGCATTTCCATCACATGTCTGTCCCCGACATCCGCTGCTTTAAAGTCAATGCCCAAGGCATTGATGGCAGCAATCGTACCTAAATTGGTCATCACCGTGCCGGCAATACCTACCGGTTTTTCGCCTTTGTGAATGCGGCCGTGAGCAATCAGATACAAAATAGCATCACCGTTAATTTCTTTTCCCTGTTTATCAATCAAAACCACCCGGTCACCATCACCGTCAAAGGCGATACCCAAATCGGCTCGAGTTTCCAACACTTTTTTAGCCAAATCCTTGGGGCACGTAGAACCACATTGTGCGTTAATGTTTTGTCCGTCGGGGGTATTATGAATGGTAATCACATCCGCCCCTAATTCTTTGAAAACCGCCGGTCCCACATGATACGTTGCGCCGTTGGCACAATCGACCACAATGCGCAATCCGTTCAGCGACAGGCGGGCCGGCACACTGGATTTACAGTGTTCAATATAACGCCCCGGCGCATCATCAATACGCTTTGCCTTACCCAAATCCATCGGTTCAACCAGGTCAATCGGGCGGTCAATATATTTATTCAGATAGGCCTCGATTTTTGCTTCCAGAGCATCGTCTAATTTACGGCCCCGGTCGGAAAAAAACTTAATGCCGTTGTCGTAATAAGGGTTATGCGAAGCACTGACCACCACACCGGCACAACCTTGAAAGGTTCGGGTTAGGTACGCAATCGCCGGCGTGGGAATGGGGCCAAGCATGGCCACATCAACCCCTGCCGCTGAAAAACCCGCTTCCAGTGCCGACTCAATCAAATAGCCGGAAATACGCGTGTCCTTGCCTATTAACACCTGCGGGCGTTTACTTTTTGTCCAACTTTCCTTAAAAGCCCGACCGGCAGCATAGCCCAGTTTAACGGCAAATTCAGGATTCATATTATCTTCGCCCACTTTGGCGCGGATACCGTCAGTACCGAAATACAATTTAGTCATGATTTTTTTCGTCCGTTGCTGTTATTGTTATCTCTTTTTTGCCTAAACTGGACAAATAATAAAAACCAATAATCGCCGCTAAAACAGAAGCCAATAAAATACCGGTTTTAGCAATAATTAAAGTCTCTTTTTGCCCGACAAAAGCCAATTCGGTAATAAAAATCGACATGGTGAAACCAATACCGGCCAGACAGCCTGCACCGATAATGTGTTTCATATTGCAGCCTTGGGGTAAAGTGCATAATTTGAACTTAATCGCTAACCACGTTGCCAGAGCAATACCAACCGGTTTACCTAACACCAAACCGACCACCACACCCAAAGTAATCGGGTCAGATAATACCGTTTTAAAACTACCCATATCAACAGGGATGGCGGCATTGGCCAAAGCAAAAATCGGGATAATTAAAAAGTTAACCGGCAGATGATGAGCGTGCTCTAAGTTTTGCAGCGGCGTTTGGGCCCGGTTAATACCGTGTTCCAGAGTTTGCAAAGTCGCCGTCATACCCGTGCTGCTTAGTACATTTTTATCGGCTTGATAAGCCATATCGAAGCGGTCCAGCAATTTTCTCGCCCCTTCAACAAACATTTTCGGTTCATACTTGGATCTGGCGGGAATGGCCATGGCCGCTAAAATACCGGCAATGGTCGCGTGAATTCCCGAATGGTGCATAAAAACCCACAAAAAGACAGCGACAACAGCATAAACCAACGTTTTACGCACCCCGGAAAGGTTCAGAGCAATTAACACGGCAAATGCTACCGCTGCCCAAACCAATGACATTATATGAATATCACTGGTATAAAAAATCGCAATAACCAACACTGCTCCCATATCATCAACAATCGCCAAAGCAATTAAAAATGTCATCAACGATTTTGGCACCCGTTTACCCAATAAAACCAAAGCAGTAACGGCAAAGGCAATATCGGTCGCCATAGGAATACCCCAACCGTTCACCCCGCTGCCACTGGTATTAAATAAATAATAAAATGCTGCCGGCACCAGCATACCGCCAATTGCTGCACAAATCGGCAGCAGGGCTTTGCGAAATTCCGATAACTCTCCAACCAGGACTTCACGCTTGATTTCCAGACCCACTAAAAAGAAAAATAAAGTCATCAAGGCGTCATTAATCCAATGGTGCAATGACATCTTGATATTAAAGCCTTCCGTCCCTACAACCCACTGGCTTGCCATAATGGTTTCGTAACCGTGATACAGCGGCGTATTGGCGATAAGTAAAGCAATCACCGTACAAATCACCAACAGCATACCACTGTTGGTTTCCCCTTTAATAAACTGCTCTAACGGTGTCATTAATTTACCGAAACTGGATTCCCAAGCATTTTGGGGAGCAATTTTTTGCTTCGTAAAAGGTATCTTTTTCATCTCTTATTATTCTGTCTTTTTGTCATACTCAACTCTGCATTCTACCATTGCTTAGCCTAAATTGCACTGATGGCGTTACTCACGGATTGCTCTTTAGCTGTATCGGCGGAAAGATAATCGGGTCACCATAATGCCGAGCTTGTTTATTGGTCGCCAGATCGATAATCGCCCTGACGCGGGCAAGCCATTCTCGCAGCATTACCCTGAAATGTCTGGCAGGTGTGGGGGCATTGAAAGCAATCGGGGTTTGCCCCTTATGACGGGCTAAAAATACGGCCCGCTGATTATGAAAACGCTGAGAAATAATCAGGTAATCCTTATGTCCAAAAATTTTATCAATACGCAACACCGAATCCAGTGTTCTTAAGCCGGCATAATCAGGCTGAATAATTTCCTCGGGCATACCTGCCGTGATTAAATCCTCGCGCATTTGCCGCGGTTCATTATAGTTATGCTGTCGATTCGCCCCGCTGACAATGAAATATTTGACCTTGCCGGCCCGATAAAGCTTTACCGCCGTGTCAATCCGATGTTGATAATACTGATTAATGCCACCACGCTTCAGGTATTTATTCGTTCCCAATACCAGTCCGATCTTGCGTTTGGGTAATTTTTTGATATCGCTGTAAAGATAGTGACGCGTGCTAAAACTAATCCAGACATAACAAAGGGTCAGCAAAAAAACCGGCAATAGCAGCACGAACAAAATATAACGCCATAATTTTATTAGTTTAATTGTTTTCATAAGCACACTATAATGTAAACAACGGGCTTTGCAACAAAATCATAAAAAACATTGAAAAACAAATTAATAAAAGGAATAAAAGCAAGCACAAGCAAAATAGACCGATTAATCCATTAAAGCCTATAAAAAAATCCCGAAAGCACCAAGCTTTCAGGATTTTTCATCCCTGTTGTAAGGTGCTGTTAAATCACCTTGGGTATGGCCGAACGGATGCCGGCATCAGCCTTATCGGCGTATTTTTCAAAGTTTTTAGCAAACATTTGTGCCAATTCGTTGGCTTGTTTTTCATAAGCGGCTTTGTCGGACCAAACGTTATTTGGCTGCAAAATATCGGATGGTACACCCGAACACGCCGTCACTACCTCAAAGCCAAAACGCTGGTCTTTAACGGTAGGTGCATTGGCCAGCTCTCCGGAGTTAATGGCATCGACAATGGCCCGCGAATATTTCAACTGAATACGTGCACCTTCACCGTAAGCACCACCGGCCCAACCGGTATTAACCAACCAAACATTGACGTGATGTTTCTGCATTTTTTCAGCCAACAACTCGGCATACTTGGTTGGATGCCAAACCATAAACGGTGCGCCGAAACAAGCCGAGAAAGTCGCCTCCGGCTCGGTCACACCGACCTCTGTACCCGCTACTTTGGCGGTGTAGCCGGAAATAAAGTGAAACATTGCCTGTTCCGGACTTAACTTGGCCACCGGCGGCAATACTCCGAAGGCATCACAGGTTAGGAAGATGACATCGGTCGGCTGCCCGGCTTTACAGGGAACACGGGCATTGGGAATAGCTTCAATCGGGTAGCTGCCCCGGGTATTTTCAGTGATATCGGTACGCGTGTAATCAACCACATTATCTTCATCATAAATAACGTTTTCCAGTACGGCCCCGAATTTTAGGGCATTAAAAATATCAGGTTCTTTTTCCGCACTCAAATCAATAACTTTAGCGTAACAGCCGCCCTCGATATTGGAAACTCCGTTTTCGCTCCAAACGTGCTCGTCATCACCAATCAGATCACGATGCGGGTCGGCCGACAAAGTGGTTTTCCCCGTGCCCGACAAACCGAATAAAACGGCGGAACGCTCGGCGCCATGTTCAGCCGTGGCAGAACAGTGCATAGACAATTCACCTTTGAGCGGCATTAAGTAATTCATTACCGTAAACACACCTTTTTTCATTTCGCCGGCGTATTCCGTACCCAAAATAACAATCTCACCTTTTTCAAACGACAGTGACACGGAGGTTTTCGTTGCAACGCCCTCAACACTGGTATCGGCTTCTTGTTCACCGGCGTTATAAACCACGTAATCAGGCTCGCCAAAACCGGCCAATTGTTCTTTGCTTGGACGCATCAACATATTGTGCATAAATAAAGCGTGGTAGGCACGCGTGGTAATGACGCGTACTTTGATACGGTCTTCTTCGTCCCAGCCGGCAAAACCGTCAATAACATAAAGACGCTCGGCACCATTTAAATAGTCAATGGCAATTTCCCGGTTTTTATCGTGTGAAGCTTCCGGGAACGGAATATTGATTTCGCCCCACCAAATGTTATCTTTTGAATCCGGGTGTTCAACCACACGCTTGTCTTTTGGTGAACGGCCTGTTTTTTCACCGGATAAAGCAATCAGTGCACCGGTAGAAGAAATGGCCGAACCACTTTCGTACAGCATCGCTTCTTGATAAAGCTTGGCCGGTGACGGGTTTCTTAAAACATTTTCAGTTTTGATATTGTACTGGGATAAATTAATCATCATAGTTGATACTCTCGACTAAATAAAAGTGAATTTTTTATAGTTAAACTACCTCTGTGCAGGCATATTTCATCCTCGGCCCATCATAACACAAAAAGTATCTTTTTCCTTATTTTTTCGGGAATTTCTGCAAAAAACGCCCTAAAGCAACTTATTTAATATAATAAAAACTATAAAAAACAAAATGATAAATAATTATAATATTTAATTATATAGTAATAATTCTACTTAAGAAAGCGCAAAATTTCTTCACTAAAACAAGCAGCCCGCCAAGTGTTGGTTGCCGTGATATGGCTTGCCTGGGGTATGACCCACAACGCACAATCAGGTATCGCCTCTTTCATCGCCAACAAGGTTGACAGCGGAATTAACGGATCGCTATCACCGGCAATTAACAAAGTGGGAGAATTGATGCTGCTCAAATCAGCCAAACGATGATGATGGTCACTGGTTTCAGAATCCAGTACCCGTGCAACATTGGCAATAACTTGTTGCCAGGCGCTTTCCCCGCCTTGCGGCCGATGCAGCCGGCTTAACCAACGCTGCATGCCGTATCGTTGCCAATATTCAGGGTCGGCCATTTGCCGAGTTTGTTCGAAAGTTTCCGTATTTTTGCTATAGCCAATGCGATAAATAATCAATTTATTTACTGCTTGCGGATAATTTAAAGCAATCCATAATGCCACCGCCCCCCCCATAGAAGAACCCAGTAAATGGGCTTTGGCAATACCCTCGTCAGCTAACATCGCAACGACTGCCTCTGCCATTAAACGAATGGATAAAGTCTGCCCGTCGGGCAGCAAAGACCGCCCGTGCTCCAATAAATCCGGGACAAGCAAATTAAACGCTTTGGACAACGGCTTGATTTGTGGCTGCCACTCAATTCCCCCCATCCCGCCACTGTGTAAAAGGACCAGCGTCTCGGCACCGGCTTTTTCGTACTTTTGATAATACATAGGCTACTGATGAAGCGACGAATTGTTTGAACGGTTGGCCTTTTGTTGTTGCCGACGCCGTAGTTTATAAAATTTTAGACTCTCCCTGATATGGTGCATCACAATACTGATGGGTTTTTCCTGACCATGAATGACATAGTGGAAATCCTGATCATGTTGAATGGTATGTAACACTTGATCTCTGGCTTGTTCAGTCGATGCCATCAAAAATGTATCCCCCATTTTTATCGGTGTTGACATCTTCGGCAACAGGGTTTCCTGGCCGTTACGAATCAGCATCAACGGTAAAGCCACCGGACGTTCCGTTAATTGATCCGTTACGTACAAATCCTGCAAGCGCAAAATATTCTCCGAGGCCAGATACTGACTGACAGCCGAAGCTTTTTCTTCACTTACTTTGATTAGATAAGAACAGGGCACAGTATCGGATACAGCCTTTAACGCATCCATCACCGCCCTGCCCCAACTCTCATCCTGGTGTCTGGCAAAACGTAAAAAAGTCACCATGGTCGGCTGTGTAAGCAACGGAATGGCTTGCCAAACCAGTAATCTGGCAGCTTCCATAATCGAATCAACCTCGGCCTGCTGAAAGACCTGACGGTTACTGTCCTGATTTTGTTTGGCAATAAAAAATAAATTGGGTTTTAAGTGGCGTGCCGTCATGATAATGGACAAATTATCGGTATCATCACTGGTACCGGCAACCAGCCCGACAGAATTCTCAATATTCGCCTCTTTTAAGGTAACGGCTTCCGTCCCCTTACCGATTACTTTATCGTTTGATGCATTGCCCGATTGGTTGATAGCGGTATAATCCATCCCCTCAAAATCGAGAAAATTAATCATTTCATCGGCAAACTCGTCGTCACCGCAAACAATCCAATGCCCCTTGGGTAATGCGGGAAGCTGCGAATAGGGCCGCCCGCTGCGACGCAGTAAAGACAGGGTTAATTGCTGGATGCTGGGGGTTCTGAAACCCAAACTGATACTTTCGGCAAAATGTTTATTTGTATTAATGACATAGTCGGTGTCAAAAGATTTGGCATTAGCAATAGCTTCTTTGCTGTTGGCTCGACAGATTACCTTCACTCCGGCATGAAGAATTTTTGTAACAGCAGCGATTTTGACATTGATTTGTTCATCATTGGTCACCGCCAAAACGGCACAACAATAAGGGCTGTCCAAACCCGCCATTTGCAGCACTGAAACTTCGCTGACATCGCCCTGAATATACGGTGTACTATAAATACTGTTATTTAAATCGAGTAAGTTGATACGTTCCGGGTCGCTGTCAATGACCACACATTGAAAACCTTTTTCCGTCAGGTACTCCAGCAACAGTTCTCCCGTTTCCCCATAACCGCAAATAATAAAAAATTTCTGACTGATGCGATTGACTTCTTTGATAAAACGCTGACGTTTCCATACCAGTTTTAAAGCGGGATCTTGTAACAGTGAAATAATATGACCGATGGCAAAAAACCAGGACACCACCGTTAAGTACATCGAAAAGGAGACCCATAACCGCTGCACGTTGGTAAAACCAAACTCAGGTTCACCAAAACCGATGGTAGTTGCCATATAACTGACAAAATAAAACGCCTCAAAAATGGTCATGTAGCGTCTTTCACCATCAATTTCAACACCGGGAATAATCGTCAACCCCAGTATTGATACAGTCCAAGTGACTATCAATAAAATCAGCGGTGCACGCATCCGCTTAAGAACCAGATAGACAATGGGATATTGCATAAAACTTACTCTGTGATTACCCTATAAGTGATAAGTCATTGGCGCGGGGAAACAGACCTGTACAGCCAAGCAAACAGCGCCCGCTCTGTTGCTCCATTCGGCAATGCTTAACGCCTGACATTAATGGTCTCATAGAGTAACAGCGCCACCGAAGCAAAGTTGGCCAGCACGGCCCCCCACGACATTGACACGATACCCGCCATCACCATCGGCGTGGGGTCTCCTCCCACAGTAACGGCAAACCACAGCCAAATCATAATAGCGATTGCCATGTGGAAATCCGCAACGACACTGGTGGCCAAAAACACGGCCCCCAATGCCGAACGGTCACCCAATTTTAAAATCGTGGCGATAACGCTGACGATAAAAGCACCGCCAAGCTCCCACTTATTGTGAAAGATATGATTATCCAAGTCCCCCATGACAAAACCAAAGTTCATCGTTAACGCTAACACGATGAAAAAGCCAAACCAACCACGTTCTGTATTCACGTAAATACTCCGTTAGGCAAAACAAAAATAACTATAAGCAGCCGAGCCGTTATCACCCGGCCACCTGCTCATCATAAAGAAATTATTCTATTTAGGCAAGTCACCCTCAACACCTTTAACAAAATAATTCATTTTTAACAAGTCGTTATCGCTCATTACCTCACCGGCTTTGGCGATGACTTTGCCGTCACGGTCAGTAATCGGACCGGTAAACGGGTGTAATTTACCGGCAGTAATGGCTGCAAGCGCTTGCTGCGCTTTGGCAGCAACCTCAGCCGGAATGGCTTGATTAAACGGTGCTAACTTAACCATTTGTTTATCAAAGCCCCCCCAGGTATCCTCAGCCTTCCAATTACCGTCGAGGAATTTTTGTACGCGGTCAGTATAGTAATGTGACCAATCATCAATAATTGCCGTTAATTGTCTGGTTGGAGCAAATTTGCTCATATCGGTAGCCTGTCCGACCACCCAAACACCTTTTTCTTCACCGATTTGCGGTACGGCGGGTGAATCTACGTGTTGCATCAGGACATCGGCACCGGCATTGATTAACGCTTTTGCCGCTTCGGTTTCTTTGGCAGGGTCATACCAAGAGTTCGTCCACACAACCTTGATTTTAACATCGGGGTTAACCGATTTTGCGGCTAACATGGTTGCATTAATACCGCGAATCACCTCGGGAATGGGGAGTGAAGCAACATAACCGATAACGTTTGACTTTGTCATTGCCCCACCCAATAACCCGGTGATATAACGCCCTTCATAAAAGCGGGACGAGTAACTGGCCATATTGGCAGCACGTTTATAACCGGTGGCGTGCTCAAATTTAATTTTCGGAAAGCGTTTTGCCGTTTTTAAGGTCGGATTCATAAAGCCAAAAGAAGTGGTAAAAATCAACTGGTTACCGTCATTGGCCAATTGATTAATGACGCGCTCGGCGTCCGCCCCTTCTTTAACACTTTCAACATAGGTAGTAACCACTTTACCAGCAAATTGTTTTTCGATGGCTTGACGCCCTTGGTCATGCTGGTAACTCCAACCAAAATCGCCAACCGGGCCAACGTAAACAAAACCGATTTTTACCGGTTCGTCAGCAGCACTAACCATATTCAGTAACAAGGCCGAGAGCCCGGCCAATAAGGTTTTTTTCAATAGCTTTTTCATTATTTTCTCCACGGTTAATAAAACAAAAAAATCATTCTGTCGGTTGCTTAATTATGCCTAATAAACGGTTTACCCAAATCTGCCGGGGCTTGCAACCCTACTCCCTGTTTACGGTTAGAAATGATGACCAAAACAACAATGGTCGCCAGATAAGGCAGCATGGCCCACACCTGTGACGGGATGTTAATCACTGCACTGTTTTGCAAGCTGTACTGTAACACACTAATACCACCAAACAGATAAGCACCGATTAATAACCGCCAAGGCCGCCAGGCGGCAAAGACCACTAATGCCAAAGCAATCCAACCGCGTCCTGCTGTTAGTCCCAATGTCCATAAATGCGGCGACACCAATGACATATAAGCCCCGCCGATGCCGGCCATCGCTCCGCCAAAGGCAACAGCGATAAATCGTACCGCCACCACACGGTGTCCCAAAGCATAAGCAGCACTGTGATTTTCCCCTACGCCACGCAGAACGAGACCTGCTTTGCTGTGTTGTAAAAACCACCATACTGCCAATAACATCAATAAGGAAAACAACATCATATAATCTAATGACAGATAACCAATTTTGGCAAAACCGTCAAACGGCTGACCGACAAAAGCAACACCAATCAAGGCGCTTAGGCCGGTGCCAAAAATCGCCAGTGCCAACCCCGTTGCCACCTGATTGGTATGTAAAATCAGCACCATAAAAGCAAACAATAAGGACAATGCCATACTGGCAAGCGCGGCGGCAATAAAACACCACCACGCCGAATAACCTGATAAAGCACAGATAAAACCGACGACCGCACCGACCAACATCATCCCTTCAATACCCAGATTTAACACTCCGGCTTTTTCCACCACCAACTCGCCCAGAGCGGCTAACAGGAGCGGCGTAGCCGCGGCACTGATGGTTAATAATTCTGCAATCGTCATCATTTGCCCCTGTGTTTCCAAACCATTTTATGGGTGATAAAAACTTCTGTCATCAGTAAAAAGAATAAAATCGCCCCCTGAAAAACATCACCAACCGCTTTGGGAATATTATAAGTCGCCGTGCTATCGGCCAAACGCAGTTGGTTAATATCAACGATTTGTAGTGCCTCACCGCCAAGATAGGTCAAGGCAATGGCCAGCCCGGCAAAAACAATCCCCACGGGATGAAGCCGCCCCAGAAACGCCACGATAATGGCCGTAAAACCGTAGCCCGGGGAAACGACCGGAGACAGTTGTCCGATAATACCGGTGACTTCCAGGCCGCCGGCCAGACCGGCGCAGGCACCCGAAATTAAAAACACCGCCCAAACAATATGTTTTTGGGAAAACCCGGCATACTTGGCGGCGGCCGGGGCAATCCCCGTCAGACGAATACGATAACCCAGAATATGTTTGCTGAAAATCCCCCATACCAGCACCGCCAACACCGGGGCAATTAACACCCCCTTATGTAATCGCGTTCCTTCAACCAGGGCGGTAATGCTGGCGGCAGCGGAAAATAATTCACTTTCGGGAAAGCCGAAACCGTTAGGGTCTTTTAACGGTCCGTAAACTAAATATTGCAATAACTGAAAGGCCACGTAGGTCAGCATCAAACTGGTCAAAATTTCATTGGTATTGAAATGCACTTTCAGCCACGCCGGAATCGCCGCCCACAACATGCCGGCAGCAATGCCCGCCAGCAGTACCACATAAATTACCCAGTCAGCCTCAACTTCGGACAGGGCCAAGGCGGTTGCTCCGGCGGCCATTGCGCCGCACAGTAACTGTCCTTCTGCACCGATATTCCACTGGTTGGCTCGAAAACAAAATGACAAACCCAGGGCACAGAGAATAATCGGCGAGGCCTTGACCAATAATTCCGTTAGCCCCATCTGGTCTTTAATCGGTGCAATAAAAAACGCCGCTAAGGTTTTTATCGGATTAAATTCCAGCAGATAAAACAAACAACCACCGATTAGCACCGTCATCAATAAGGCTAAAACAGGGCCGATGACATTCATCCACATCGCCGGGTGCGGGCGTTTTTGCAGCACTATCATCGGGCAAGTTCCCGTGTAATGTCTGCGCGATGCTGTTCTCTCGGCAGCGGTTCACCCACCATTAGCAGACCGATTTCATCCAGGCTAATATCATCGGTTAAATAGGATTTCGACAGCCGTCCCTCAAACATAATGGCAACCCGGTTGGCCACGGCAAACACCTCATCTAAATCCTGTGAAATTAAAATAACCGCACAGCCTTGATTGGCCAAATCAATCAGTGTTTGCTGGATTTGCCCGGCCGCTCCGGCATCCACCCCCCAAGTCGGTTGGGCCGCCAAAATGACCTTCGGCGCCTGGGTAATTTCCCGTCCGACAATGTATTTTTGCAGATTGCCCCCGGACAATTCGCTGGCCAACGATTCACTGCTGTCGGTTTTAACACGAAAGCGTCGAATAATATTGTTGGTGTGTTCAACGGCTTTACCTTTGCGAATCCAACCGTGTTTGATAATGCCCTGATTTTTATTCACCGTCAGCAGGACATTATCAGATAAACTCATCTCGGCAACTGCGCCGTGCCCCAAGCGTTCTTCCGGTACATAAGCCACCCCCAAACCTCTGGCTCGGCGGGCGGCAATCCCCCGTGTCGCAATCGGTTCGCCGTCCAGAACAATTAAGTCGGGATGTTTCATACGAATCTCCCCTGACAATACCGACATCAGTTCATTTTGTCCATTGCCGGCAATCCCGGCAATGCCGTAAATTTCCCCGCGATGCAGCGTCAGCTGAATATCCTGCAAGGCGCCCTGACCGATATTGGGGTTGGCGGCCAAATTCAAATGGTGAACGGATAACACCACCTGATTAAATTGTTGGTTAGCATCTTGTTTAGGGGTTAGGATTTGTTCTCCCAGCATCAATTCGGCAATAGCTTGAGCCGATTTTTGCGCCGGCATAATATCACCCACCACCTTGCCATCGCGCATAATGGTCGCACTGTGGCATAATTGCCTGACTTCATCCAAGCGATGGGAAATATAGAGAATGGCACAGCCTTCATCGGCCAGGGCATTGAGGGTAACAAATAATTTTTCCGCTTCTTGCGGAGTAAGAACGGCAGTGGGCTCATCGAGAATAAGTAATTTCGGATTTTGCATCAAACAACGAATAATTTCAATGCGTTGTTTTGTCCCCACCGATAAGGTAGAAACAACTTTTTGCGGCTCAACGGGTAAACCGTAATGGGCTGAAATCTTTTCTATCTCGGCAAGCAGCTTGGCTTTATCGTAACCGCGATTGAGGGAAAGAGCGATATTATCCAGCACCGTCATCTGCTCGAACAGAGAAAAGTGCTGAAACACCATACCAATACCCATTTTTTTAGCTACTTTCGGACTTTTGATTTCCACCGGCTTACCTTGCCAATAAATTTGCCCGCTGTCGGGGCTGACCACCCCGCATAACATTTTGACCAAGGTTGATTTACCGGCACCATTTTCCCCTAAAAGTGCCTTGATTTCACCGGATTGAATGGAAAAATTGACAGCGTCGTTGGCAAGCACATTGCCATAGCGTTTGCTCATCCCGACCGCAGATAATTGCAAGGTATTATTGGACATAATCACAGGGTAAATTATCTAAAGCGGTATTATAGCAACTTTAATTTTTTTTGGTATGATTTTTTGTGTTTTTACCCAGCTGAAAAATAATCAGTTCGTCCCCGTGACTGTTGGCAAAACGCGAGACAATTTTTTGCGACTGCCAGAATGCCGGTAATGTCGCGTGCCGGTTCTTGTTGTAAGCATAGTAAAAATCAGCTATTTCGGACAGGCTTTCAGCATCAATGTCACTTAAAGTCAGCTCGGGATTTTTATCTGCATAAAATAAAAATTGGCTGTTTTCGCTGTAGATAATCTGTTGAGGATATTGGTTAAGAAACGCTGTCCCGGCAGTTTTGACATTGCTTTGCCGCGGTCCGAAAATAATAAAACCACTGGCAAAATAGGCAACGATACACCAAACAATCACCAACACCGTCAAGCGCGAATAGCGTCCCGAAAACATTTTCTTAAAAACATAAGAAAGCCCCTGGGCAGCAAATAACAGCAGCAGCAAATTGATGGAAAACGACAGGACGGTTGAGCGGTCGGCCGATAGTATCAATAACGTCACTGCAATCATAAAGTCAAAAATAATGGCATAAACAATCATGCGCAGATAATCATAGTTAATGACCCGGTACTGCTTTTTATAAACGCCATAAACAGCTAACAGCAAACAGGCGATACTTAAGCCAATTATTGTCCTGATGATAATCAAACTGCTTGCCCCGGATAAGACAAAGACAGTGGACATTAAAGTATCGCCCTCTTTGACCCAGTTATTATCTTTTAGCCGCAACGCATCAAATAAGGGTTGCGGGTTGGCAATCACCGTTTCTTGCAGCCAATTGATTGGTGACACACCGTTGTATATTGGCAAAAATAACAAAACACCGACTGTGAGTGCATAACCCAATAAGGCATAAGCAACGCTTCTGCGCCGCCAGGGTTTCCATAACAATGCTCCAAAAGGAAACAATAACAGCCAAAACCAAGCCGCGACATTTAAGCGTGTTGCACATAAAAAAATCCCCAGCCATAGCATAATAGCCAAAATGGTATGCACCCTATACAAACGCAATAACAGGTAGATAGCCAGCAACCAAAGCAGCCAAAACAGCGGTTCGACAATAATATAAGAGCGAAAATCACATAAGTTGGGATGCGCCAGCAGTAAAAAAATCAAAGCCCACCGGGTTAACAAAGAAAAGCCCAAACAATCGGCAATCAACAGCATTAAAACGGCAATACCCGTATAAGCCATTATCATCAGTAAATGTGCCGAACCGACATAATCCAAACCGGTTAACCAGTGAACACCGGTAATCAACTGTGAAAACGTCAGCAAAGACACGTCAACGACCGTATTCGAATGCGCCAAAGCCCACAACATCGAAACCGCCGAACGATTGACCACCCCGTAATTAGCAATTAAATAAAGATTACTCAGTACGGCAAGAACGATAACACCCGGCAGTGGGTGCTGATACACAGTGATGAGTGCCTGTCGAAAAACAAGCCACCTATTGGCATTGGTATTTGTTTTTTTTAGAATATCCATTGGGCCGCTACGGCACTTAACTTAAGCATCGGCAACAGCCGATAAGCAACAGTCAAAGCCATTATTTCATAACAAAACTGACAAGCTCCGGCATCAATAATTGCAACCTATTTGCTCATATCAAAGTCGATTTTACCGCGTTTTTCTTTTTGCATTCTTAACAACTTGCCTTGCCGATTAAACCACAGACGAATAATCCGTTTGGGTTGCGGCGATTGCTTTAAGACAACCAATTTACCACCGCTGACGTTTTGCAGATTGGCAAGGTATAACCGCTGTTTTTTTTCCGTGATTAAATGATACCGCGACGCCAGCTTATTATGGCGTAAATCATATTGAATTTGTGCAATTTGAGTTAAAGGGTCTTGTCCTTTGGGGTCGATATTCACCGTTCTTGTCTTGCCTTTATGTGTTTGTTTCGCTTGCTTACCGAGAAAATCAACAGCAAACAAGGAGTTACCTTTTAAGGTTTGGCGGCGGTACGTTTTCGGATAATAATGCCCGTTTTTGACAATTCCTTTAGAACTATCGCGCATATCGGCGATACCAAACATCTTGGCCATTATATTGGGATGCAAGGTTAAATTCACGGCATAATTTTTATCGCCAACCACCATATCCAGCTTGGCTTTGCCGGCTGAATTCCCTTTGACCGTCACATTGTATTCATCGGCTTGCGACAAAGAAACAAAGCACAGCAACACAAATAATATTTTTTTCATCAGTCAACCATCAATTAGTTAAACAACTCAGTTTTCCATCGGAATCAGTCTTCCACCCGCCGTAACCCAGCATAGAAGCACTAACGTCAGCAGCATTTTTCCCGGTGACAGCATCAGATATTATATGGTCATTGTCAAAACAGCCATCACTTTTCGACTAACCGGGTAACCATAAATGCCAAGGCAAGGACACCCCCTTATCATACCTGTTCTTCTTAGGTGGTGTAGTCACGAGATATTGTTTTTTGTCGGTGTGCAGCATGTTTTCCCATCAAGGCGTAAAGCGCAAGGCACTACAAGTAATGTCGAGCATTTACAACGCAGAGAGGGAAACATTCCGCCCCGACCCGAAGGGCGAGGCCAAGCGGTCATTATACGGCGTTAAAGCGCTTGACAATATGAATAACTATTTTCTGTGCGCTTTGCCTTGTCTGATAACCGCCTACCTGTCGCAAAAAATAACATCTCGTGACTATACTACCTAAGTCACTACCTCCGAGTATGGGGGCATTATAGCAAATGACAATATTTTTTAATACGGCTTAAGGGCAAATTTCTCGTCAGCTTAATTCAAAGAACAACGATAAGTGGGGTACCTCAGCCGTTGCTAGGTAGTATAGTCACGAGATATTGTTTTTTGTCGAGTCACGAGATATTGTTTTTTGTCGGTGTGCAGCATGTTTTCCTATCAAGGCGTAAGGCGCAAGGCACTACAAGTAATGTCGAGCATTTACAACGCAGACAGGGAAACATGCTGCCCCGACCCGAAGGGCGAGGCCAGGCGGTCAGCATACGGCGTTAAAGCGCTTGACAATATGAATAATTGACAATACGAATAACTATTCTCTGCGCGCTTTGCCTTGTCTGATAACCGCCTACCTGTCGCAAAAAATAACATCTCGTGACTATACTACCTAAAAACGGCAGAAATATTTCTTTACGTATTTTCACTTTATTGTTCAGAACGCAAACGCTATAATACAGCGCTGAATGCAAGCAAATTATTTAACAACCTGATGCAAAGACGTCACGAAATAACCAAGAGGTCACATTATGAGCTGGTTTGAAAAATTAATTCCCTCACGTATTAGCACGAGCGATAAAAAGCAACTGCCGGACGGTTTATGGTCAAAATGTGACAGTTGCGATGCCACTATTTATACGGCTGAACTGGAGGCCAATCAGCGGGTCTGCCCGAAATGTACACACCATATGCGCATTAGTGCCAGAAAACGTCTTAACGCGCTGTTTGATGAAGACAGTCAGAAAGAAATCGGCAAGAAACTCAAACCGGTTGATAAATTAAAATTCAAGGATTCCAAACGCTATAAAGACCGTATTTCGGCAGCGAAAAAACAGACCAATGAAAACGATGCCATTATTGCCTTTTCAGGGACGTTAATGGGTAAACCATTGGTAGCAGCGGCATTTGAATTTGCTTATATGGGTGGTTCAATGGGGGCCGTGGTGGGGGAAAAATTTGTTCAAGCGGTGGAAAAAGCCATTGCGCTTGACGCTCCTTTTGTCTGTTTTGCCGCCTCCGGTGGCGCACGTATGCAGGAAGGCCTGATTTCTCTGATGCAGATGGCGAAAACGTCAGCCGCACTAACAAGGCTGTCGAAGAAAAAATTACCCTTTGTTTCCGTGCTGACCGACCCGACAATGGGTGGGGTTTCCGCCAGTTTTGCTATGTTGGGTGATATTATTTTGGCCGAACCCAAAGCACTGATTGGTTTTGCCGGCCCGCGGGTTATCGAACAAACGGTCAGAGAAACCCTGCCCGAAGGTTTTCAGCGCAGTGAATTTTTATTGGACAAAGGTGCCATTGATATGATTATCGACCGCCGTCAAATGCGCGCCACCTTGGCTGACCTTCTCGGTTCGCTGTGTTACTCGGCAAAGGATGACAAGCAGCCGGATAATACCGATAAGAATGTGCAGACAGAAAACACTGCAACACGAAAAAATAAATCACCGACGGCAAAAAACAGCAACAAAAAGGCATAAGCGTTTGCTTGCTATGCCCCCCCCTGAAAAACGCACCCTCGACCAATGGTTAAGGTATTTTGATACCTTGCACCCCGTCGGTATTGATATGGGCCTGTCACGTGTCGCTGCCGTTTGGAAAACGCTGTGTCAACATCATCAAATCACCCGACTTGCCGGCAAAAAAACCATCACCGTGTCCGGGACGAATGGCAAAGGCTCGGTTTGTCAGATGCTGTCTTTGCTGCTGCATAAAAAAGACGGTCAAGTCGGAGTTTATACTTCTCCGCATATTCATCATTTTAACGAACGCATCCAAATTAACGGGCAGGCTGTTGATGAACAAACCCTCATTCGAGCCTTTGCCGCCATTGAAACGGCCCGCGGAGAAATCAGCCTGAGTTATTTTGAAGCCACTACGCTGGCCGGACTGCTGGTTTTTGCCTGGAAAAAGGTCGATTACGCCATCTTGGAAGTGGGCTTAGGCGGACGTTTGGATGCCGTCAACATCATTGCTGCCGATGCCGCTATCCTCACTTCGGTTGGATTGGATCATAGCCACTTTTTGGGTAACGATATCGAGGCAATTGCACTGGAAAAAGCCGCTGTTTTCCGCCCTGATAAACCGGCGGTTTATGCCGAAACAGGGGTTTATCAGAGTGTTTTGCAATACACCGACAAACACCGTGTTCTTCTTCTGGTCAACGGCAGAGACTACCGCAGAAGCGGTCAACACGTGTCTTTTCACCGGCAAACGTATCGGTTGCCGGCAGCACTGGCGGATTGGGGTGAACAGCAATTACAAAATGCTGCCGCAGCGGTTGTTTTATTGGTTACGCTGGGTTGCTTACCTGATAATTACCAACAACGACTGGCTGATTTCTCTCTACCGGGACGGTTGCAGCCAATTGCTCAGTCACCGCTTATTATCGTTGATGTCGCGCATAACGTGGCAGCAGCTGAGGCTTTAGCCAATCATATCCGCCGTCAAGCCTATGCCGGTAATGTTTTTGCCGTTATCGGTATGCTTAAAGATAAAGACCATGACGGTGTTTTATCTGTCTGTAACGGCTTATTTCAGCACATTTATTTTGCTTCAACCGACGGACAGCGAGGCTATGACGGCCGACAATTACACCACCTTTACCAACGGCAAAACCCGGGTAAAAGCAGTGCTTACCCTACTCTGACAGAAGCGCTGAAAGCAGCCAAGCGCAGGGCAAAAAAAGAGGATGTTATTTATGCCTTCGGTTCATTTTCAGTGGTTAAGGCATTAACAGAGCGGTCTCGGCGGGACTAACTTTCAGGCAAAATAATTTTTACTTTTTCTCAATGACTTTTTTTTACCAGTCGTTATAATATTGAGAAAACACTAACTAAAAAATTATCATAACAAATGGGAAACTTAAATCGTAATCGTTTAATTGGTGGCGGCGTGCTGTTGCTGGCAAGTCTGCTGTTTGTTCCTGCTATTTTAACACCCACCCGGCAGCCGCTGAGTAATCCTGATCTTCCTGCTGAAACGGCTGTACCCAACGTTATTGTCGGCGGCGATTCTGCTGCAAAAAAAGATAAAACCGCCGCAAAAGTTGGTGGTTTATCGTTGGAGTCTGTAGCCGACGAAAAAAACGTTGACGATAAAAAAACCATGGCCAATCAGGCAGCGGATAATGAGAACATTACCAAAGCCGAAGACTTATTGCCAAAATCGGCAAAAGAAAAAACAACGGCCGCTATTCATTTGGAAAGTGTCAGCACGGAAAAGACGACGGCACCCACGCTAAAAACTTCCAAGCAAGAACGCTGGGTCAGGGTGGGCAGTTTCTCCAATTTAAAAAATGCCGATAAATTGGCAGCTGCACTACAGCGCAAAAAATATCCGGTTAAAATTGAAAACATTAAAGTTTCCGGTAAACCTTATCGTCGGGTATTGGTTGGCCCGTTTGCCTCGGATAAGGAAATGCGTCGGGTACTGAATCAAATCCAGTCGGAAGGTCTCAGCCCGAGAATACAACAGCGATAATCACGGAGTTTTACTTATGGAATTTTTACAATCTGTCGGCATCTTAGATATTATCTTTATTGCTATTTTAGTTATTTCAATACTGGTCGGACTTATTCGCGGCGCCGTTCGCGAAGTGTTGTCATTGCTCGGTCTGGTCATTGCCATCTATTTGGCTTTTAAATTTGCCGATGTCGTTTCCAAAGAATACATCCTCCAGTTTTTCGAGCAGCAACCCCGTATCAGCTACATTATCGCTTTTGTCATTATTATCACCGTGACAATTTTCGTTATCGCCTTAGTTAATTTATTAATCAGCCAATTGTTAAAAGCCAGTGGTTTATCTTTTGTTGACAGGCTGCTAGGGCTGGTTTTCGGTGTCTTACGCGGCGGTTTATTCTGTACCATCTTGGTAATGGTCATTGGTTTTATTCCCGGCGTCACGAAAAAAACTTGGTGGCAAAGCTCAACACTGGCACCTTTTTTCCAGAAAATTGCCGCCCGCTCATACGCCTACGTACCTAAAGAAGTAACTGATTATTTTAATAAAAATAAGGAAATAAAAAGAAATACCGGTAGAATTGTTAAACCACTTTTTGGTGCCGATGCCATTCGTGGTGCCGACAATGAGACTGATGCCGATGCGACGAAAAAACACGTTGGTAATATCCTACAATCAATTGACAACAGTTTGCAGGAAACCAAACAACCCGAAACTCAGCAAGAAAATGAATTGCAGGAGAATACCGGCACCGCAAGCGAAGAGAAAAAATTGTCCTTTGAATCTTTTTAATTAATAGAAAATAGATACAATTCAAGCCTATGAAAGCAATCAGACTGGGGTTATTGGGTTTTGGTACCGTCGGTCAGGGCGTGCTGGCCCTGCTGCAAAAAAATCAAGCCGAATGGAAAAGTAAAACCGGCAGTGATGTCAGCGTCAGTGTCATTGCTAAACGGCACTGGGACGGTATCAATAAACCTGAACATATTGACTGTATTACCGATACCGCTGCCCTTGTCAGTCGTGATGACGTTGATGTGGTCTTGGAGCTTATCGGTGGTACGGATATTGCCTTTGATTTGGTTATGACCGCTTTAAAAAACGGCAAACACGTGGTCACAGCCAATAAAGCCCTGATCGCCGCCAAGGGCAGCGAAATTTTTCAGCAAGCGGCTGAAAAAGGCTTACAAGTTGCTTTTGAAGCCAGTGTCGCCGGGGGAATCCCCATCATTAAATCCTTGAAAGAAGGATTGATTGCCAATGAAATTCAATCGGTCGCCGGTATTATTAACGGCACGGGTAACTATATTTTAACGGCAATGCGTAACGAAGGACGTGATTTCACCGATGTCTTGTCCGAGGCGCAAGCACTCGGCTATGCCGAGGCTGACCCAACCTTTGACGTTGAAGGTGTGGATGCCGCCCATAAGCTCACCATTTTGGCATCTATTGCCTTTGGTATTAATTTAAGTCTTGATAAATTATCGGTCGAAGGAATCAGTTCTATTACCGCTCAGGACATTCTTTATGCCGAAGAGCTGGGTTATCGTATCAAACACTTGGGTATTGCTATTCGCCGTGAGAACGGTATTGAAGTACGCGTACACCCTACCCTGTTACCCAACACCACCCTGCTTTCCAAAGTCGACGGAGTGATGAATGCCGTGCGCGTTTACGGTAATGCGGTCGGGGAAACCTTATTTTATGGGGCAGGTGCCGGTTCGTTACCCACTGCATCAGCCGTGATGGCTGATGTTTTGGGATTGGTGAATAATTTGGCGGCCGACCACGTATCACCCTTAGGTTATGTCCATAACAACAAGAATAATTTACCCGTGCTTGCAGTTGCAGAGCAGCGTTCAGCCAACTATTTACGTATCACTGCTGAAGACAAACCGGGTGTTATGGCGGATATCGCCCAAATTCTTGCCGACAAATCGATTAGTATTGAGGCCATTTTACAAAAAGAGCCGCAAAACGAACGTCTGGCAAGTATTGTTATCGTGACACAGGTGGTGAAAGAGGCCAACCTGCAATCCGCCATACAAACGATTAAAGAGCTGGATAGCGTTTTTGGTGATATTATGCGCATTCGTGTTGAACATTTTTGCCATGAATAATTGCCCGGTATGGACTGCCACTGACCTTATCGCTTTGTATTTTTGTGTCCGAATTTAAACCTTTTTCCACTCCTGTTGACCTAGCCGATTATCCCGCGGATTTTTCTCCTTGTCACCGCCGAGTGTTATCGGCCCGCCAAATCCCACCCGAACAATTAAAAAAATCACTGTCACAACTACACCCCATATCACAACTATCCGGGGCAATACCTGCCGCTGAACGCCTTTACCGTGCCATACAAGAGCAGGAAAAAATCGTTATTGTCGGTGATTACGATGCCGACGGGGCAACAGCGATGGCGGTGGTGGTGTCGGTGCTACGACACCTACACGCCAAAGTGGATACCGTTGTTCCGAATCGACAAAAAATGGGTTATGGTTTGTCAACTAAAGCCACTCAACAAGTCATTGCTAAACAAGCCCGGCTGGTGATAACCGTCGATAACGGTATTTCCGCCGTTGACGGTGTTAAACAGCTTATCGACCGCGGGATTGAGGTTATCATTACCGACCATCATCTACCGCCCGCCACCTTGCCGCCGGCGACGGTTATCGTTAATCCCAATCGTGAGGATTGTTCTTTTCCCAGCAAGGCATTGGCCGGTGTCGGTGTCGCCTTTTATGTGATGTTGGCATTACGGCAAGTTTATCGACAGCAAAATAATGCGGCTTTGGATAACTTCGTTATGACCGACTTATTGCCGCTTGTTGCCATTGGTACAATTGCCGATGTGGTGCCGTTGGATTTTAATAATCGTATTTTGATTGAACAAGGCCTGCGGCGTATTCGTGCCGAGCAATGTTCGGCAGGTATTTTGGCATTGCTGCGCATTGCCGGCTTATCTGCTGCCGAACTCAATTCCATCGAGGTGGCGTTTCAGCTTGCCCCCCGCTTAAATGCCGCCGGGCGGATTGCCGATATGCAGCTGGGAGTAGATTGTTTACTGGCGCAAAACAGTCATTTAGCCAACGATTATGCTATGGAACTTGACCGCCTTAACCGTGAACGCAAGAGCATTGAGAACGAAATGCGCCTGCAAGCCGATGCCTTACTACAGCCGTCTTATCACAGCACGGGTTCAGTCATTTGTTTATGTGATCAGGATTGGAATGAAGGCCTTATCGGCATTGTTGCCGCCAGATTAAAAGAGCAATATAACAAAACCGCTTTTGTCTTTACCCGAGGCGAAGAGCCCAATCTACTCAAAGCCTCGGCCCGAGCTGCAGACGGTGTGAATCTCATTGATGCCCTGGATAATCTGAACCGGCAGCAACCGCATTTATTAAGTAACTATGGCGGCCATAAAAAGGCGGCCGGGCTAACGCTTGCCAGCGATAATTATCAACCGTTTTGTCAGGCGATAGAAGTGCTAATCGCCGCGCAATTAATTCACTTTAAGCAAGATAATCACATTTATACCGACGGTGAGCTGCTGCCACAAGAATTCAGTATTGATAACGCCATCTTCTTAAAAACTCTGGAAACGTGGGGCAACGGTATCCCTGAACCGTTGTTTGAGAATACGTTTTATATTGAGGCAATTAAAGAAGTCGGCAAAAATCATGCTCAAATGCTATTAATCGAATCGGTGTCGGGTTTGAGTTTTAAAGGTATTGCCTTCAATCAATATAAACATTATGATAAGTTGGCGAAGCGACAATGTCGTATCGCCTATCGTCTGGCAACTAACGAATGGCAAGGGCGCTATGACTTGAACCTGATTATTAACCATATCAAAGGATAACAATGATGAAATATGTTAGCACGCGCGGGCAAATGCCCGAGAAGTCTTTTAGCGATGTTTTACTGATGGGACTGGCTCCCGACGGCGGGCTTGCCGTACCCAAACATATTCCCCGCATTGATAACGCTACGCTGAATCAGTGGCAAAGGTTTTCTTACCCTGAACTGGCACTGGCCATTTTTCAATTGTTTATTGATGATATTCCCGCCGATGACTTATCCAGCTTAGTCCTTCGGGCTTACAATAAAGAAAAATTCGGCACCGACGCCATTACGCCGCTGCGTTATTTGGATGATAACACGGCTATTTTAGGGCTTTCCAACGGACCAACCCTGGCCTTCAAAGACATGGCCATGCAGATGATTGGCGAATTATTTGAGTATGTGCTCAATAAACGCAAGCAACACCTAAATATTATCGGGGCAACTTCGGGTGACACCGGCTCAGCTGCTGAACACGCGATGATTGGCAAATCGCATATCAATGTCTTTATGTTATCACCGCACGGGCGTATGTCCGCCTTTCAACAAGCACAGATGTTTGGCTTAAATGAGCCGAATATCATCAATATCGCCGTTAAGGGCGTATTTGACGATTGTCAGGATATTGTCAAGGCCATTAATGCCGATGCCGATTTCAAAGCAAAGTACCATATTGGCGCGGTTAATTCGATTAACTGGGCAAGAATTTTGGCCCAGGTGGTTTATTATTTCAAAGGCTACTTTGCCGCCAAAACCAAACATAGCGATAAAACCATTTCCTTTTCTGTACCATCGGGTAATTTCGGCAATATTTACGCCGGTTTTGTTGCCAAACAAATGGGGCTGCCAATCGGTAAACTCGTTGTGGCGACCAATGAAAACAACGTACTGAACGAGTTTTTCCACAGCCATCAATATAAGGTGCGTCCACCCGAAAACGTTTATGAAACTTCCAGTCCGTCTATGGATATTGGCAAAGCGTCAAATTTTGAGCGCTACATTTATCATATTATCGGTGAAGATAGCGATAAACTGGCAACCTTATGGCAACACGTTGAGCAAACGGGCACTTTTGATTTAAGTGACTATGCCGAGCCAATTGCCAGGAGTGGCTTTATATCGGGACAATCTACACACCAAAACCGCTTAGACACGATAAAAGAAATCTTTACCATTGCCAATGATGTTATCGACCCGCACACGGCTGATGGTGTATATGTTGCCCGACAATTGCAGCAAGCCAATCGTTTGCACGGTTTGGTGATTTGTTTGGAAACCGCCCTGCCAGCGAAATTTGAAGAAACCATCCAAGCAGCCTTGGGGCATATCCCGCCGCGCCCCAAAGGTTATGAACACATTGAGGATACCGATAAGTATGTCACGGTTGTTGATAATAATGCCGATAGGGTAAAAACGATTGTTGCAAATAAGGGCTGATTTTCCGGCATAACAGGCAAAATCTCTAACTCTCGTACAGTCGGACAAGCTGAACGGTTTGGATTTTTAAGTTATCCCGCCGTCTTACTTTTTTCCTTCATTGCAAACAAATTAACACTGTCACCGGATGTGACGCCCAGTATTTCCGCACTTTCGGCAGTTATTTCGACAACATCATCAACCAGATTGGCCGGTTGGACAATAATTCGATAATTGTCGATATGACGGTTACTGATTAAATAACGTTGTTTGTTATCAAGGAGATGATTGCTGATTTTTGCGGTATATATTTTGGCATCCCGCACCGATTGGATTTGTTCACGCCGGCAATGTACCACCGGGCCTGCGTCAAACACATCAACGTAGCCATCGTAACGAAAGCCCTCTTTTTCCAGCATACGCACCGCCCTTGCCGAAACATCGTGTGGTCGGCCAATATTCTGTTGCGCTTCTTCGGTCAATAAATCGACATACACCGGATATTTCGGTATTAAGTCCTGAATAAACTGATTGCCTTTAATTGCCGACAACCCGCTGGCATATTCAAACGGCAGGTTAAAAAACTTTTTCCCCAAAGCCCGCCAGAAAGGGGAATAACCTTCCGGCGTGAGCCAACCCCGCATTTCCGCAATCACATCATCGGAAATACGCTCGGGAAAATCAGACATCAGCAAATAGCGGGCGCGTGACATAAATTGTCCGTAACCGTTATAGCGATAAGCTTCATCCAAATATAAAGAACCGATTTCGGTGGCCCGGGTAAAATCGTTCACCAGATTCAACACCTTAATTTCCACCGTTTTGCCCAAATCTCGGGAGTGTTTAACCAGCGTATTGAGTTTATAGCTAAAAAACGGTAATACCGTACCGATACCTACATAAATTGCCGTGGTACCAACTACCTGGCCTGTCTCTGAATCCTCGGCGACCAAAAAATAACTGCCCGCATCGCGAACATTGGGCGGGTTACTGAATGAATGAATGGAATCGGCAATTTTGCTTTCCCATACTTTGGCATCTCTGGGCATTGTGGACATTCCGCCACCGATAATATCGCAAATGTGCAACAAAGCCTGTAAATCTTTTAAACTGACTGGTCGAATAAATAACATAAAACGCTCTTAATTGAATTGCATACCGCCGTCGGCAAAGGCCAACAGAATTAACGCCGATAATTTAGCACGTTCGCATAAACTATCCAACAAAACAAACTCTTTATCGGAATGGATCAATCCGCCACGCACACCCAGGGTATCAATATTGGGCACACCTAAGGCTTTGAAATTATTACCATCACAACAACCACCCGTGGCAATCACTTCGGTCGGCAGTCCCAGCTCATCATTGATTTGTTTAAGTACAGCAAACAGTTTTTCTTGCGCTGCATCCATCGGTTTGGCCGGCCGTGAAATTTGGCCGTGGCGGAAAATGTCGTAATCGTCTTCACGGTATTTGTCGATAATGGCATCCACTTGAGCCAAAATTGCCTGGGCATCGGCATCACTGGCAACACGGATATTAAATTTAGCGATGGCTAATTCCGGCACCACGTTTAAAGCCTGCCCACCGGTGATTGTACCGATATTAAGTGTGGTACTGTGATTGGGGTCGTTAAGCTGGTGCATTTCAGCGACAATATTCGCCAGTTTGGCAATGGCATTTCGCCCTTCGTAAAAGGCTCGCCCGGCGTGACTGGCTCGCCCTTTAACGACAATGGTAAAATTACCGCTGCCCTTGCGCTGTCCAACAAACTCACCATCAGGCAAACTGGGTTCATAAATCATTCCAAAGGCATTATCAGCAAATTGTGGATATAAATGATTGGAGGCAAGTGAGCTAATTTCCTCATCCGGCACTAACAACACATCCCAACCGATATTGTTGGCCACAGGATGATTTTCCAGGGCTTTCAGTGCCGTCAGCATCAGCAAAATACCGCCCTTAATATCGGCAACACCCGGGCCGTTTAAGGTATTATCGTCTAAAAATTGACAGCGTTGGAAATGGTGCTCTTGGGGGAAAACGGTATCTAAATGCGCACACAGTAATACCCGTTTTTTCAGCGCCGGACGTTTGCGGATAATGAGTCCGTCGGCCACCGATTGCTCGATAATATTACCGTCATTATCCACCACTTCATAAGTTGGCAAGCTAACCACTTCGACCTTATCGGTGCTATCGGTCAATTCGGAAAAAGCTTTTTGCACGACTTCTCGATAAGCGTTTACCCCCTCGATATGGTAACTGCCCGAATTAATATTTGCCCAGTCGATCAGTGTATTGACCAACTTATCGTGCTGAGCATCAATGGTATCAAGTTGTTGTTGGTATTTTTCTCTTAAGTTCATGTTTGTCCTCTTATATGTTACTTGTAATAAGTAAATTGTCGCTCTTCTATCAATTGTGGAATGTCTTTTTCAAAGGTGATTTTTTTAATCCAATTTCCTTGTTTATCATAAAGGTACCGATAACTACGGTCTTTTCCTATTGTGTCGTTTTCAATGCGTTTTTCTTTAATTAGATTATTTTTATCGTCGTATTGATGAATAGATTGATACCAAGGTTTGTGGGATGGACTACCGCAACTTTCCTCAATTTCATTATTATTACTATCATACCGATAAATAATTTGCTCACCATTACAATTAGCCTTAATTCTATTTCCCCTATCGTCATACTGATAAGTACAATAGCTTTCGGCACCACAACCGCTATGACCACAACGTTTCATAACTTTCTGATACGCACAGTGCCTACCAGAGGTAAAATCAGGGGAATAACGTTCCTCAATCAGATGACCATTATCGTCATATCGTTTAAAAGAGATATTACCAGCATAAATTTTTTCAATGATGTTACCTTTTTTATTATATCGGTAAGTGACAGTTTTGGTCTTTTCTAAATGACCATTAACATACGCCTTTTCTTCAATACGATTGCCACTGTCATCATAACGATAGGTGTATGTAAAAGTGCCATTGACGTTGTGCTCTTTTAGCTCAATTAAATGACCTTTTTCGTCATAATGCAAAGTCATGTTACCGGTTACACTACCATCAGAAGAAAAATATTCCTTTGATTCAAGCAAGTTTTCTTTGCTATCGTAAATCTTTTGACTGAGTAAACCACCATCGGCATTATACTGATTGATTCCAATTTTTTTGCCTTTATCATCATATTTAACGATGTATTTGAAACTCAAAGAACCATCGGTATTATAGCTGTTTTGTTCAATTATCTTGCCTTGATTATTATATGTTGACACTATTTTATTTTGGGTAATTTTTCCTTTCTCCATTTTTCCAGAGATATTTTTGGCTTCATAAGCGGTTTCAATGCACGATTTAACCTTACCTTTTAAGCTGTTTTTTGTTTCGTTACTTTTTTCTTTTGCATTGGCAAAACCTGTTAGCAATAAAACTGACAAGCAACCCATAAATAATTTCATTTTTTAGCTCTTTTTCCTATTTATTTAATATGATAGCGATGACAAGACATCACCAAGAAAAAGCCCTGGGTTATTTCATTGATGTGCATTGGCTGGCGGTGCTCCCTACAAACTATTCAACACTAAAAATGCGCTGTATTGCACTATTGATACCATCCAGGTTTTCCTTTATGCCTTCTAATTCTCTTTGAGAGGCAGGCATAGTTGTTAATTTCTCTAAATCATCACAGGCATCGTCGTTGCCGCTGCCACACGCCTTTGCAAGCAGTGTGTTGGCTTTTTTGTCATCTCTGTCAATATCGCCGCGACCTTGCATATAAATGGCACCAAGTTCCCCACAGGCAGCCATATCACCCAATCGGCATGCTTTATCGTAAAATTTTGCTGATTTAATATCGTCTTTATTTGGTAGTTCGGCGTAATCCAAACCAAGGTTATAGCAACCGTCAACATACTGCAAATCACAGGCCATTTTGTAGTATTGTCGAGCTTTTTCTCTATTTTTTTTGATAGCAGAGTTGCCTTCATCATACATTGAGCCCAACTCGTTACAGTCTTTACCCTTACCATTTTTACAATACTGTGCCCATAGCTTTACTGTTTTTTCATATAGAGGGCCAGAGCTTTTATCAAAAACATCAACATGTTCATACAGCTCGGCCAAATAATAGCAGGCCCAGGCATCTTGTTTTTCACATAACGGGGCCGCTATCTTTTCCCATTGCTTAAAATATTTCATCGCTGTTGCTTTGTTGTGCTCGGCATTGTCACTATCGTAGTAAATACCGGCAACTTCTGCACAGGCCAAATAGTCACCCTTTTCACATTCTTTGATATTGCTATCTAATTCGCCGGAATATACGAACAAAGGCAGCACTAAAAGTAATCCCGCTAGGTAGTTGTAGTCACGAGATGTTATTTTTTGCGATAGGTAGGCGGTTATCCGACAAGGCAAAGCGCGCAGAGAATAGTTATTCATATTGTCAAGCGCTTTAACGCCGTATGCTGACCGCCTGGCCTCGCCCTTCGGGTCGGGGCAGAATGTTTCCCTCTCTGCGTTGTAAATGCTTGACATTACTGGTAGTGCCTTGCGCTTTACGCCTTGATAGGAAAATATGCTGTACACCGATAAAAAACAATATCTCGTGACTACACTACCTAAGTTGCGGACATATTTTGTCACTGTATTATCCTTAATCAATTTATGTCAATCATTTGCCGGGTTATTTCCAAACGCTAACCCAAATTATTTTCCCTCACTGTTTACGCTTGCTGGGTAGTAACAGTGGTAATTTTTTAGTCTCCAAGCAATTTTAAACTATAATTCTTTTCGATAAAAAAAAGTAACAAGCCTCTAAAGGCCAGTATATTTTTTGTTTTTAATTTGTTTTTATTTAAATCTGTTTTTTCGATATATTCATCTATAATTTTTACGAGGAGCTTTTGATGATCCACACTCAATCTACTGTTTCCATACTCATCGATATGTATGCCTGTTCGATATTCAAACGGTATAAAAATTTCTTCTTCTAAATCACAAAATTGGTTGCTTTCAAGAGCAAACAAATGCTCTTCTGTACCAAGCAGATAAAAATCCAATGTCATATTAAAATTCTCGTAAAAAAATACAAACTATCCCTCTTGTCTGATAATACAGAGCACACCGGCCGGTGAAACCAGTCCGGTGAAGCAACTGATCAACTTATTTCCCAAGGATGATACAGAGCAACTCCTCTTATTTGCATACCTGAAATATTTCTGGTAATAACAGTAAGTCTATGGCAACCGCCCGAGTTGATATTTGCCCAGTCGATCAGCGTATTGACCAACTCATCGTGTTAAGCATCAATGGTATCAAGTTGTTGTTGATATTTTTCTTTTAAGTTCATTTGTTACTTCCTTTCTGTATGCTGTGGTTATACCGTAGTGCTATGAATTACTTTTTGATACAAGGCACATCGGCAAAAGCAGTATAACGAATACGGCGAGACGACGCAACGCTGTGACAAATGTTAATTCATTGCATTATACAAACTGTAGCAAAGACCACGCAATCACCCACATCATCACACCGATAATGCCGTCTAATACTTGCCACGTACGCGGTTTTTTAAACAGCGGCACCAGCACTTTGGCAAACGCCGTTAAGCCATAAAACCACACAAATGAAGCCAAAATCGCCCCAAAGGCGAACCACCACTGCGTATCAGGGAATTTAGTGTTGGCAATCGAGCCAATTAGCATTACCGTATCCAAATACACGTGCGGGTTGAGGAGTGTCAGTGCCAGGGTGACCACAACAGCTTTTTTCAATGTCAGTGGTGAGCGTTCAACCGTTTCCAGCTTATGACGGCTAAACATCGATTTAAACGACATCGCACCGTAAAACAATAAAAAACCAATACCAAAAATCGCTATCCAAAAGGCTAAACTCGGCATAGTTTTAAGCAATACACCCAAACCACCGATACCTGCACTGATTAAGACGGCATCACAAACACAGCAAATTGTCGCAATCAACCACTCGTGATTGCCTTTGAGTGATTGCGATAACACAAAGGCATTTTGAGCACCGATAGCTACAATCAGACTACCACCTAAGAAAAAACCTTGGGTTATTTCATTTAATTGCATTAATTATTCCTTAATTACCAGCAGCACAGTATAGCAAATAATATTTACTATTGCTTATTAAAATAAGCATCGGTAATAGTAACAAGTCATTGGGCTAGGTGGGAATGAATTATGTTATACAAATGCTTTCTCAAATTCAATGCTGTCATGATGCAAAAAACAAAAAATACCGATAATGCTCTGGTGTTATCAATATTTTTATCAACGTGGGGGTAAAAAATAAAAAACATTTGTTGAGAATGGTAGTAAATTATCGCTGTACAGGTAAAAAGCTTTATCATTGCAGATATTTTCTATACAATGTTACCAGCAAGGTTTAGTAAGGCTTGCACTATGTATATGTAAGAAGGAGTTACGTTATGAAAAAATTATTGATTATTGCCCCATTATTATTTGCACTTGGTGCTTGCTCTGATGAACCAGTAAAAGAGGAGCAAGTTAAACAAATGTTCGATGCTATTATCGATAAAACAGAAACATGTATGACAGATGTAGCGAAAGCAAAAGGTGCAAGTGATAGTGAGATTAAACAAGGACTAACCGTCATAAAAGCAGTATTTGCCGCACAAGTGCCTAAGGTACATAAACAGCTTACAGATAACAAAGTATCTGCTTCTGATTTTAATACTTGTCTTGATGCAACAAAAACCACTCTATTAGACACATCTTGTGAAGATATGATAAATAAAAAAGTAAAACCATTAAAAGAATGTCAATCTTTACAAGGATTGGGTAATCCTTTTAAGTAGTGTAGTCACGAGATATTGTTTTTTGTCGGTGTGCAGCATAGTTTTCCTATCAAGGCGTAAAGCGCAAGGCACTACAAGTAATGTCGAGCCGCTTGACAATATGAATAACTATTCTCTGCGCGCTTTGCCTTGTCTGATAACCGCCTACCTATCGCAAAAAATAATATCTCGTGACTACACTACCTAAGTAATTTATTCGGTTATTTGATTTCTGCCCTCACGTTGTGGATATTTTTTACAACGTGAGAGTAGAAATATCATCGAAGCAGTCGAAATACCTCAGTTGATACACTGTGCGTACTGTACCCTTATTGTTATAATTGTAAAACAATATGTTAGAACAATACGATGTCACGATATATTCGCCCAAAAACAGCTAATGCAATGGTATTTTTTACCGTCGTTGCGTATCAACGGAGGCATATATTCTGCCAGCCAGATTTTCTGCAAGCTTTCCGACCAAGCATCAAGCAAGTTCAACAAAAGTATCCGTTTATAATTCATGGTTGGGTTCAATTGCCAGACCATTTACATTGTATTTGGGAAATGCCATGTAATGATGGCGATTACGGTAAACGGTGGGGACAAATTAAATTATTAACCACCCGTGCGTGCCCACAATATCATATGCCAGTGGAGCAGATGGCAATATCCAAACAAAAACGTCACGAAAAAGGCATTTGGCAACGCCGTTTTTTTGAGCATCATATTCGTGATGATGACGATATGCAACGCCATATGGATTATTTACATTACAACCCCGTCAAACACGGGTACGTAAAAAATGTAGCCGATTGGCAATATTCCAGTTTTCATCGTTTGGTTCGAAAGGGCATATATTCACCCGATTGGGGTGCAAACGATGAAATTATAAATTATGACGGTAAAGAATTCGGCGAATAATGAAAAAACCAAAATTGGCAGATTATCCGTAGGGTGCGCATCGCGCACCATCTCACCACGTTTGTTCAATAAAGCAACAGAATCAGTAGGGTGTGCATCGCGCACCATTTCAATACAATTAGAAAAAAGAAATATGCAAATGCACATCCAAAACAGAATACAAACGACCAAAAACAAGCGGTAATTAACGTCTATCAATTGGTGCGCGGTGCGCACCCTACGCTTGCTATTTAATGTAAAGTACTTTTGTCTATTTTTTACAAAAAAACACAAAATATGCAGAAATAATTGAAAATGTGTGAAATTTAGCAATAGAGAAAATCAGATTATTTTTTACAAATATTGATAAAAATAGATTAATGGGTGAAATTGTTTAGTTTTACGCAGAATGCGAGAAATTAACCAAATGGCATATATTGTGTTTTAAAATTTTGCCCACACTATATGCGGTAATTATGGGTTTAACTTAAATATTATTTAATATAATAAAATATTACAAAATAATATTTTATTTGATTTTGTTATCTGATTTGAGATAATTGTCGCCGAAGTACAAAAATTTATTGCGTTGTGTTTTCATTATAAAGCGAGAAATAAAATGCCGAGTAGAAGAAAAATATTAACACCAAAAAAAGTTCGTAATATTTCAGCCTTTGAGTTATTGGAAGAAGTAAAGAAAGGTAGTACAAAAACGAATATTAAGGCTGTTTGTTTTATTCCACCAAAACTCGGGACAAAAGGGTATGGTTCGTTTAATGTAACGTATAAAGTCCCCCAGCTGTTAGCGGATTAATAAAAAATGAACGGACAACAAGATAAACAACTTATAGAAACTGTACGAGAGCTTGTTAAGGTTCAAAAAACAAACAATGCTGTCAAAGAAAAAGAATTAAGCATTGAGCAGGAACGCATAAAATCAAATGAAAAAATAGCACTAGCGAGTATCAGCGCACAAAAAGAAGATCGTTTCGCTCAGATGTCGATAATATCAAAATTTGAAATAGCTAAATATATCATAATTTTTACAATAATTATTGTTGTAACTATAGTTGTTTGGCATTCAATGGGTACAGGGAATACCGACTTCATAATTGAACTAGCAAAAATGCTAATTCCCCTGATTGCTGGGTGTTTTGGCGGATATGGGTATGGACGTTACAAATCAGTTGCAGAGAAAACTGATTCAGATAATTAAACTGTAGAAGTTCAGACCAAATCTGACGGTCACCCATTTTTCAGAGTTGACTGTCAGGTGAAGTTTAACCTACAAACTTCTCCTGCCAGATTTGTTTTCCGTCGATAAGTGTCTCCATCGGCGTTCTTCCGCAGCACATTTTGCCTTGGTGAGTACG
>PDWI01001511.1_pt1 | contig 36684 bp, 26 predicted proteins | sample 1430891 | NCBI WGS metagenome assembly PDWI01 (sample SAMN01162508, study PRJNA174530) | Oral metagenome, whole genome shotgun sequencing project. | biome: Marine environment; feature: Marine mammal; material: Swab sample of the gingival sulcus; isolation source: swab sample of gingival sulcus... | reverse complement strand
ATCAGCAGAAAAAATATATAATTTAAATGTCGTGCTTTGGCGTATGATTCTGTTTGTTTCAGATGATTGACAAATACTATAGAACAGCTACTCAAATCCGTGGAGATTGGCGCGAAATACAAGAAGTAAGGAGAATTTATGCACAAGAAATTGTTTATTCCGGGACCAGTTGATGTACTGGACGATGTTTTAGCGAAAATGGCGACGCCACAAATTGGTCACAGAACAAAAGAAGCGTCGGAACTTCAGAGAGGTATCTCTGATAAGATGAGAAAATTGATGTACACAGAGAATGAAATTTTACTTTCTACATCATCGGGCAGTGGCCTTATGGAAGGTGCAATTCGCTCTTGTACTAGAAAAAAAGCAGCTGTTTTTGCAGTTGGTGCTTTTGGTAAGCGTTGGTATCAAATGGCTGTGGCGAATGGTGTTCCAGCTGATTTGTTTGAGTCTGAACTCGGGAAAGAGACAACTGCCGAAATGGTGGACAAAGCGTTGGCAACTGGCGAATACGATTTAGTTACAATCACACATAACGAAACATCGACAGGACTTATGAACCCTGTGGATGAGATTGCAGAAGTGATTAAAAAATATCCAGATGTTGTGTTTGCAATGGACTGTGTAAGTTCAATGGGTGGCACAAAAATCGAAGTGGACAAACTCGGTGTGGACATTTGTATTACATCAACACAAAAGTGTTTGGGACTTCCTGCAGGTATGAGTATTTGCTCGATTTCTAAAAAAGCGCTAGAGGCAGCGGAACAAGTTGAAAACAGAGGAATGTATTTTGACTTGCTCGCGCTTTATAAATGTATTCAAAAGAAAGATTATCAATATCCTTCAACACCTTCCATTGCTCATATGTATGCTCTTGATTATCAGCTTGATAGAATCATTGAGGAAGGTTTTGAGAACCGTTTTGCAAGACATCTTGAAATGGCAAAGACAACACGTGCATGGGCAAAGAAACATTTCGACATGCTATGTGATGAGAAATTTGCATCAAACACACTTACTACTGTTAAAAACACAAAGGATATTGATGTTGGCGCGCTAAACAAAGCGCTTGCTGAAAAAGGATACATGATTTCTAATGGTTATGGTGATTTGAAGAACAAAACGTTTAGAATTGCGCATATGGCGGATACAAAGCCAGAAGAACTTGAAAAATTGCTTGGCATTATTGAAGAAATTTTGGATTTGAAATAAATAGATTGGGCTATTGTTAAAGTAGCTTGTTTTTCTAATAGCCCTGATTTTGAATTTTAAATTTTTACTTGTGACAAAAAATCGCGGCGAGGGGTTTGAAGATATAACATTGCGATGATTGGTGTATTATTTATATAAAAATGGGATAAAAGGAGAGTTATGCTGAAAATACTAGCAAATGATGGAATGGACGCAGCAGCAGCTGAAGAGCTGAAGGCATTAGGTCACGAAGTGGATTTAAACCACTACGACGGAGAGGAGCTTGCTGCAAAATTAAAAGAGACAGATGTCGTGATAATTCGCTCGGCGACAAAAATTAGAAAAGATTTAATCAATCAAGTGGCGGGCAGTCAGTTGAAATTAATTGTACGTGCTGGTGTGGGGATTGATAATATTGACCACGTATATGCAAAAGAGAAGGGTATTGAAGTTAGAAATACGCCGAAGTCAAGTTCAGCAGCGGTTGCAGAACTTGCGATTGCACATATGTTTGCCGTAGCGCGTTTTATTCCGGCAGCGAATGTAACAATGAGAAAGGGTGAGTGGAATAAAAAACAGTACAAGGGTATTGAGTTAAACGGAAAGACCCTTGGAATCATCGGTATGGGACGTATTGGCGGAGAGCTTGGAAAGAGAGCGGCTGCGCTTGGTATGACGGTGATTTATGCGGAGCAACGTGGAAAACTAGACGCGTTCCCTGAGTACGAATATGTCGAAATGGATGATCTTTTAGGTCGTGCTGATTTTATTTCTATCCACGTGCCATTTGATAAAGAAAAAGGCGCTGTACTAGCAGATGCAGAGTTTGCGAAAATGAAAGATGGTGTGGTTCTTATCAACGCTGCTCGTGGCGGGGTAGTATCTGAAAAGAGTTTGCTTGCATCGCTCGAATCAGGAAAAGTATTTGGTGCAGGTGTCGATGTGTTTGAAGAAGAGCCGTCAAAGAATGAGGCGCTCTTAAATCATCCGCGCGTTAGCGTGACACCGCACATTGGTGCTCAGACAAAAGAAGCTCAGTCAAGAATTGGAAAAGAAACCGTGGCAGTAATAAAAGAACATTTTGGAGGATAGATGTCAGTAGTTAGACCATTTAAGGGAATTATACCAAAGGAAGGGATTGCAGAGTTAGTATCTTGTGTTCCTTATGATACAATTGATCGCGCGGAAGCGAAAGTGATGGCATCTGGGAATTCAGTGTCGTTTCTTCGGGTAGTTCGTTCAGAGGTTGATTTGGACGATAGCGTAGGCGATTATGATGAAAAAGTATATGAAACAGCTAGAAAAAATTTGGATGAATTTATTGCAAACGGAACGATGATCGAAGAGCGTGAGCCAATTTTTTATATTTACCGCCAGATGATGGACGGTCGTGTTCAAACAGGTCTTGTAGCGACATGTTCCATTGATGAGTATGAAAATGGCATTATCAAAAAGCATGAGTTCACTCGACCAGTAAAAGAAGTGGATCGAATTAATAATTTCTATCATACAGAAGCGAATACTGAACCAGTATTTTTCTCTTATCGACGAAATGCTGAAATAGATGAAATTATTAATGATTGGATTAAGTTTCATAAGCCTGTTTTCGACTTTAGAACAAGTGATGGTGTGAGCCATGTGCTTTGGAAATTAGATGATATTCAAAAAATAACAAAAATTGAAGAGCTTTTCAAAGGTGTTGATAATTTATATATTGCGGATGGACACCATCGTACAGCTTCTGCTGCGAAAGTTGGGTTTAAAAAGCGTGAAGAGACAGCAAATTACACAGGCTTAGAAGAATTTAACTACGTAATGGCAGTTATTTTCCCAGATGAAGACCTTTACATTATGGATTACAATAGAGTGGTAAAGGACTTGAATGGTCTCTCTGATGAGGAGTTTTTGAAAGAGTTGGACAAGCACTTTACTGTTCGCAAAATTGTTGGACCAGATCATTATAAACCTAAAAAAAGAAATACGTTTGGTATGTATTTAACAGACCATTGGTATGAACTCATTGCGAAAGAGGGGATTTACGATAAGAATGACCCTATTGATAGGCTAGATGTGACAATACTTCAGAAAAATGTGTTAAAACCGCTTTTGGGTATTGATGACCCTAGAACGGATGAGCGAATTACGTTTATTGGTGGAATTAGGGGGCTTGAAGCATTAAAAGCAAAGGTGGAGTCTGGTTGGAAAGTAGCGTTTTCTATGTATCCAACAGAGATGAGTGACTTGCTTGCTATCGCGGATAGTGGTAATGTGATGCCACCGAAATCTACGTGGTTTGAGCCAAAACTTCGTTCGGGGCTTTTTGTGCATAGGCTATTTTAAATAATTGTATATTAAAGGGGTGTAGACAGCTAATTTTTCATTGGCACCATGACCCAGTGCATTCCAAATCAGCTGTCTACACCCCTTTTTTATTTGTAATTATTATATTACTTATGCTCGAAAATAGTTAGAAGTTTTAGCGCTTCTGTAGATTTCTGTTTATGACGTGGGCTTCGCACCTCCACATGGTCGGCACTGTAGAAACGTCTTGTTTGTAATTGCTCGTATTTGTGGTAAAATATAGGCGTGGAAGACTTTAAAAAACTAAAGCTAGCGGTTGTTTTTGGAATCTGTGACACATTGCTCGTAGTGCTTTCTTTAAGGTATGCGTTGTTTTATGGTGTGATGCTGTTTGTGTTGCCGATTACCATGGCGGTGTTAGCGTACAAAACGGATAAGAAATATGCATTTGGTACAGCGTTAGTAGTGGGATTTGTTTCAGCGGTACTTTCCCATGTTAGTGTGATGTCGTCACATTTTGCGTTGGCGAATCAGCTATTGGTTGCTCCGCTTCTGGTGATGGGGCTTCTTATTGCTGTTGAAATTGAGCAAGGCGATGATCTATTCTTCACAAGTGTTTTTTCGTCTTTGGTCTCTGGGATAACATTGATAAATTTATATGTTATGATGCATGTTTTTCATGCGGTTGACGCTTCTGAGTTAACAAGGGGACTGCACACGCAGTTCTTGATGGCTTTGTCGAGTTCTTTCCCTGTGGAGCAGTCGCGTGTTTTGGCAGATATGTTTACCATGCTTTTGCCTTCGGCAATTGTGTCGTCACATTTTCTGCTCAGTTTATTGTGTACATTAATAGTAGCTAAAATATATAAAAAAATGGGAACGGAAACGAATATAAGGGCGTTTTCTAAGTTTATACTGAGTATCGCTGCAGCGCGAATGACGGTGATTTTATCCATAGGATTGCTCTTGTTTTCAGCGTTTGGCGAAACTTTTGCAGTGGTTTTGGCAAATGGGGCAAATATATTGGCGACGATTGCTAGTATTGCTGGCTTAGCTGGGCTTATTGGCATTGCGAAAACAAACACACCAAAGCGTGTTCCTATTTTGTTGGGTTCGGCAGTGTTGTATGTTTTTGCAGGAAGTAGTGTTCTGTACATTTACGGAATCATCGATGCGTTTGTCGATTTTAGAGGCGTCCGAAAAGGCGTCGCGAAAGTAAAGTAGGTGATTTTATGAAACTTCAGAAAAAATTAAATTTATTGTTTGGGGTATTCGCTATTTTCGGAGCAATCATATCGTATTTATTGCTTCTGAAAAATGAGCAGGAAGGGTTAATAGCAATCGCGGTCTTATTTATTTTACTTGTTTTTACGCTGATTCAATCGCGTGTTATTGCAGCGAATAAGCGGAATGAATTAAAAGAGATTATGGCGCGCACGGATACCGCGACAGGGCTTGCGATATCAAGACTCCCTGTTCCGATTTTACTGGTTGATAAAGAGGGGAAAGTGACCTATTACAACACAGAAGCGAGCGAACTGTTTAAAAACCCGACAACTCATGAGACCAATATACTGGGGGAAACGCTCCATACAGTCGTTCCTAAGATTAAGTTTGATGAGTTGGAGGAGGGGATTTCCGCTGAAGATATCCAAATTAAGGATAAAGTTTACAATATTTTTGTGAGTAGTACTTCTCCGAAACAATCACCAGATGATCTAGAGGAAAGTGGTTCTGAGAAAAAGGAAAAAGATTTTTTAAAGAGCGATCAGAGCGATGGTGCAAAGAAGAAACAGAAAAATAAGAAGGCTAAAAAAAGTAAAGAGCGCGCTAAAAGCAAGAATGATTCAAAAAACAAAAATAAACAAGGCGATAGCGAAAAGAGTAAAAAAGTTGATCGAAAAGAAGAGACGATTTTGTATTTCTTTGATGTGACGGATTATTCAGAGCTCAAAGAAATTCATCGAAATACGCATCCTGTAGTGTTCCATATTCAAGTTGATAACTTGGAAGAAGTGTCAAAGGGTGCCAATGAGGAAGCACTTCCGTTTATTCGTTCGGAGATTGAAAAAGTAATCCACCATTTCGCATCGCGTCATTTGGCGATGGTCAAAAGACTTCGATCAGGAAAATACATAGTGGTAGGGGACTATGCAGAGTTATCTAAAATGGAGAGCTTAAAATTCCCGATTCTCGATGATGCCAGAGAAATTGATAAGGGAAATAAAATGCCGATTACGCTTAGTATTGGTGTTGGTTATCAGAGCGAGAATTTGCAAGCACTCGAAGCGGAGGCTTTTTCTTGTCTGGAAATCGCGCTTGGACGAGGCGGAGACCAAGCGGTACTCAAACGCGCTGGAAGCTACGAGTATTATGGCGGAAAGAGTATCGCGGTTGAAAAACGAAATCGAGTAAAAGCGCGGGTAATTGCACATGGTGTAACATCGCTTATAGAAGAGAGTTCAGATGTGTTTGTAATGGGTCACCGAATGCCGGATATGGATTCCTTTGGAGCGGCTGTGGGAATGTTTAGAGCGGCTAGACTGCTCGGTGCAAAAGCGCATGTGGTCGTCAGTGTGATTACACCAGCAATTCAAAGTGTTTATGATACATTTAAAGATATTGAAGAGTACAGTTTTGTGACGGGCGAAGAGGCTGTTTCCATGGCTGGCAAAGATTCCTTGCTTGTCATTGTGGATCACCACAAACCGAGTATTTCGGATCACGCCCCATTGGTTGATGCGGTGGATAAAGTGGTGATTATTGACCATCACAGACGGGGTGCAGAATTTGTGGATAAGGCACTTATTAAGTATGTAGAGCCGTATTCATCGAGTGCCAGCGAGCTTGTGACAGAGGTGTTGCAGTATATTGCGGATAAGCCGAGCTTGTTGCCAGAGGAAGCAGATGCCCTGCTTGCAGGTATTACTGTCGATACGAAGAACTTCTCACTGAGAACTGGCGTTAGAACGTTTGAGGCGGCGTCTTATCTGAGACGAAAAAGTGCAGACCCTATTAAAGTAAGACAGCTGTTCCAAGATGATCTGGAAGTGTTCCAGCTCAAAGCGACTATTGTAAGTTCTGCGGAGCGTTATCGAGGGGATATTGCGATTTCTTCGATTGAAGGAGGGCATGACCAGATTCAAATTATTGCTGCGCAGGCGGCAAATGACTTGCTCGATATTAAAGGCATTAGGGCGTCGTTTGTCATTGCTAAGACCAAGGCTGGAATGGTTCTCATTTCGGGTAGAAGCCTTGGTGAGGTCAATGTTCAAATTGTTCTTGAAACCATTGGAGGCGGCGGGCATTTAGAGGTTGCAGGTGCTCAGTTTGAGGATAAGGAAATTCCAGAAGTGAGAGAGTTGCTATTGGGTGCGATTGATACCTATTATGACGAGGGCGACAAAGAGTAATACAACATAAACATTTTATTCTGTGTGAAATGATGCGTAGAAAGGTATGAGAAAAAGAAGGTGTAAATGAGTCTTGTTGATATTATCATAAGAACATTATTAGCGATTGTGTTTGGCGCGGTTATCGGCAGGGAGCGAGAACTGAATAATCGCCCTGCGGGTATTCGAACGCATTCACTGGTTTGTCTTGGTGCGGCAATTATATCAATGATACAGGTAGAGCTAATGCAACAGTCTATGCGCATGATGCTTGATAATCCTGAGTGGGCAGGAACAATTACAGTAAATGGTGGACGGATTGTGGCACAGGTGGTTTCTGGGATAGGTTTTCTTGGCGCGGGAACGATTATTATCAACAAGGGTAGTATTCGTGGACTGACGACAGCGGCATCACTTTGGGTGGTTGCTTGTATTGGTATTGCGATAGGATACGGATATTATGAAATAGCAGTGGTTTCTGGAATTAGCGTGCCGATTGTGCTGGTGGGGCTCAAAAAATTAGAGAAAGTGCTTAGCAAGGTTGGTCATCACGCGATTTTGATTGTCACCTTTGAAGAAGGCGACGATAATATCAGTCAAGTGTTGAAGTATTTTAAAACCCATCGCGTTCATGTCAAGGAAATTAAAATACTGGACGAGGACGAAAATAACCGCCAAGACGAAGTGGAGCTGAGGCTCTATTCGAGATATTTGAAGAGCTGGGCACAGATAATGTCTGAAATTGAAGCGCTCGATTTTGTGAAATCGGTCGAACAAAAAATTTAAGTGAATCAAATAAAATATTAATGTGTAAATGAGAAAAAAAGAGATTGACGAAGAAAATAATTGCGAAGCTGCTTTTCGTCTTGATGAGCAATTAAAAGTGAGCTCGTGGCGTCTCACTCGTGCGTTGCACTTTGTTCGTGAAGTATTTTGTTAGCTTACGCTAACCCTAGCACTATGCGCTAGAGCCTACGGCTAAAATACTTCCATAGAATATATAATTCATGAGCAAGAGCGAACTTGCAAATTGAGAAATCAAGGCGGAAATGAGCAAGCAAGAGAGGAGGGAATATGAGAGTGATACTATTAAAGGATATAAAAGGAACAGGAAAAAAAGGCGACATCATCAACGCATCTGATGGTCATGCGAGAAATTATCTTATTCCACGAGGACTTGCAAGAGAAGCGAGTGACTCAAATCTTAGAGAGCTAGGGCACCAGCAAGCTACGGCGAAGAAAAAAGCGGACGAAGCACTTGCAGCTGCTAAAGCAATGAAAAATAGGTTAGAAAAAGAAGTTGTTATTAAATTTAAAGAGAGTGCTGGGGACGGCGGCAGATTATTTGGCGCGATCACAAATAAGGATATTGCTGATGCGCTTTCAAAAAAACATAAAATTGATATTGACAAGAAGAAAATTAGCATTGATTCGATTAAGACCGTTGGTGAGCATATTGCGAAAATAAAACTTCATACTGGCGTATCGGCAGACCTCAAAATCGTGGTGGAGAAGAATGAATAAAGCGTTACCAAGCAGTGTTTCCAATGAGCGCACTTTGATTGGCGCAATTATGATCAATAATGAACTATTTGGACAGGTGCTTGAAATAATAGGCACGTCTGAGGCGTTTTTTGATCGCCGAAATGCGGAAATTTTCGCGAGCATGAAAGAATTGCAGGCTTTTAATAAACCAGTTGATCTACCGTCGGTTGTGGAGGCACTTAAAACTAGCGGAAAGATTGATGTAGCTGGTGGTGAAGACTATATTAAAAAATTGCTTGGCGAAGCGATATACATTAGCAACGCGGTGAATATTGCAGCGCTTGTCAAGCAGGATTATGTGCGCCGAAGAATCATTGATATTTCAGCACATATGAGTGAGGATAGTTATAATAAAGCTGATGTGGATTCGATTTTGGAGTCGGCGGAGCGCCGAATTTTTGAGCTTTCAAATGAAAACGAGCGCAAGGGTTTTGTGAATTTTGAAGAAGTCTTGGCGGAAGCGGTAAAGGAAATTTATGCTCGCGCTAATGATGGCAACAGTTTGCGAGGAATTTCTTCAGGATTTGCAGGAATTGATAACTATACGCTCGGTCTGCGAAAAGGCGAGATGATTTTGATTGCTGCAAGGCCTTCTATGGGAAAGACTGCGCTTGCGCTAAATATCTGTCAGAATGTTGCGAGAGATAATGGTGTCGTGGCGATTTTTTCATTGGAAATGGACGCAAAGTCACTGACGGAGCGTATTGTTGCGAGTGAGGCAAGAGTGTCGCTTGCAAATCCAATGGCAGCGAAAGAGAGTGATGCTGAAATACGCGCTGCAGTGGAGCGGATTGGGAAATATAAACTTCGCATAGAGGAAACATCGGGCATCTCCATACACGCCATGAGATCGCGTCTGAGACAGCTTAAAATGCGTGAAAAGGGTCTTGACCTAATCATGATTGACTACATTCAGTTAATGGAAGCAGAGGGAAAGGAGAGCAGACAGCAAGAGGTTTCTTATATCTCGAGAAGTTTAAAGGCGATTGCCAAAGAGTTTGACTGCCCTGTTCTCGCGTTGTCACAGCTTTCGAGGGCGTCGGAAAAACGCGGTGTGGGCAAGCGACCGATTCTATCTGATCTTCGTGAATCTGGAGCAATTGAGCAGGACGCCGATGTGGTAATGTTTATTCACAGACCGGAGTACTATTTGCGTGAAAAGACACCACCTGAGCTTTTAGGGGTTGCAGAGATTATTTTTGCGAAACAGCGTAACGGAAAAACAGGAACGCTTCATATGAGCTGGAGCGCTGATATTACTAAGTTTGACAATATGGCAGACGCAGATATTGAAGCGGCAATTCGAGTTTCTAAAGATTAGTTTTTAGAATTTCTTTTTAGAAAAAGGTAAGAACATAAAAACAGCTAAAAAAATAAGATGAGTGAGAAAGAGAATAAAACAGAAAGAGAAGAAATTGTATTTCGTTCAATGAAACTTGCAGACGCTGAAAAAATGCTGGGTTGGGGTGAGAGTAGCGATCTGCGGTATGAACATTATACGTTTACTGATTATACGCTCAATGATATGAGAAACTGGTACTTTATCAAACAAAAAATGCTGACAAGAAAAGTGTTTGGATTGTTTGTAAGTGAAGTGCCAGTTGGTTTTATTACGCTGAAAAAAATTAATTTTATTGAGAATACGGCAGAAATTGGTCTTGCGATCGATCCGCGTGTGCAAGGCAGAGGTTATGGAGAAATAATGGTTCAAAAGCTCCTTGAACATGTATATTCAAATTTTCCAATTACTTGTATTTTTTTAGATGTGGCAGAGTTTAATACTAAAGCTAGGCGATTATACGAGAAACTCGGTTTTATGTACGAGGGAGAACCCATTATGAGAGCTTACGAAAATCAGCGGAATAAACATTTAGTACGGTTATATCCCGATGATTTTTTGCTTCAAAATGGCTATGTAATGACGAAGGTTCATAAAATGTCGCACCAGAAAGGAACGATTGAAATAAAAGCGCCTGCAAAGATTAATCTCGGACTCTTTGTTGGGGCAGCGCTGGAAAACGGCTATCACGAAGTAGCAAGCGCGATGCAATCCGTAAGCTTAGCAGATAGTGTATTTATTCGGCAATCCTATAAAAACAAAACGAAAAGACACGTCGGAACAAGTCTTCCAAAGAAAGAACAAAAGGGTTTTGAGGATGTTTTAGCTTCCGAAAATCGTCAAGAAGTAAATTGTCGCAAAAGGGAGACTAATGATTGGGATGTTGATGCGCAAGATGATAATGGTGGTAATGGTTTTGATATAAAAATTTTGAGTCAGCACGAGGGGATTCCAGAAGAAAAAAACCTCGCGTATCGGGCGGCTACTAGGCTTTTTATTGAGAAAGAGTTTCCCGCGACGGAAATTTCGATTTATAAAAATATCCCTGAAGGAGCTGGACTTGCTGGTGGTAGCACCGACGCTGCCGCTGTGCTTGTGGGGATTAATCGTTTGTATAAATTGGGGTTTAGCGCAGAGAAACTGGAAGACATCGGCGCGCAGCTCGGTGCTGATGTGCCGTTTTGTGTTCGTGGAGGATTGGCGCTGGCGACTGGCAGGGGCGAGCGTTTGAGCCATTATAATGAATCGAATGGAATGCTTTATTTTTCGCTTTATACTCTCCCGATAAAAACCAGTACACCAGCTGTTTTTAAAATACTGGATGAGTTGCGTGAAACTTCGGAAGAACGTATCTACTTTGATAAAAATCAGAAAGATTATATGAAAATGGCTATTTCTAGGATAGAAGCCCTGTGTAAAGCACTGGGAAATAGTGAGGTATCAGAAAATAGTGTGAATAGCACTGAGCGTGATTCAAATCGTGACTTGGAAAACGTGGGAAGGCGTGGTGTACGCACTGACTATTTAGAAAAAGTGGTCTCGATGATTCCGCAAAATGATTTGGAAGCGCCGGCAAATATATTTTTGTCAGAGCGGATGGATGGCACGATGGGTGTGAAATCTACAGCTCTTCAAAATGAACATGCTAAGAGTTCTTTTGGGGAAGTGCTTGCAGGTGCTTCAAAGGATTTGGCTCAGGGGAAAAATTTTTTAGAAAACCCTGTGGAACTTATGAAACAAGAATTTTTAAAACAAGGAGCTATTTACGCTGCCATGTCGGGCAGCGGTAGCACAGTATACGGGATTTTTTCAGACAAAAAAAGCGCCGTAGATGCTTCAAAAGCATTAGGCGCGGTGTTTGCAGAAAGTTTAACTTCTAGAGTATTTTCGGACTAGGGGCTCTTTTATAATTAACCCATCTTCAATTGCTGCTTCTAGCCATGTTCTTTTTGCGTCAATTGAAGCCATCGCAACTTCTTCTATGGTTTCGGCAAAGGTAATACAACCCTTTAAGTCAGGATAACTAGCGATATATCCCCCTTCTTCTAAATCAGGTATAATTTCTAGTTTATAAGGTAAATTCATGTAGTAATCAAGATTTTTCATTCTAACCCTCCTCCTTTTCAATTATATTACGCACCATTTTTTAAATATTCGACATGTGTTTTTTAATACTATTCTCAAATTAAAACGTATGTATTAATTTTTTGAAGAGGGCAGAAGGGATTTAGAGAATTTGGAATGCACTGGGTCATGGTGCCAATGAAAAATTCTGCTAAAGCACTTCTGCCTTTTTTTTAACATTTTATCCACTCTTAAATTTACTTGAGATTAGTATAAGCGTGTCGATTAGTTATGAGAATGAATAAAAACGATGAGGAATATGTGAAGTGAAAATAAATTTTTGCAAAACATATTCCTCAGATTGAAAATTCATCGAATTTCACATCATTTGGTAATGTTTTGATTCTTGAAATTAATTTTTCCCACTTAGACAACGATTGCTCCTTTTTATTCATTATAGCACGAATTTTGATTTTGAAAAATCTTGTTGGCGCGCTGCACATCTTCGTCAGTGGCTGGGCGCAATCCTTTTAGTGGATAGGAAAACCCCATCTTTTCCCATTTGTGTTCCCCAAGCGTGTGGTAAGGGAGAAACTCGAATTTTTCAACGTGTTTTAATGAATTTACAAAGCGTGCAAGTTTGCGTAGATCATCTTCATGGTCAGTAATATGAGGTACAAGTACGTGGCGAATCCACATCGGTTTGTTGTTTTTGTCGAGAAATCGGGCAATTTCCATCGCGCGTTCTGATGTTTGACCTGTGAGCCATTTGGAAATGTCCGGATTTGTCGATTTAATATCCAAAATGACGAGGTCAACAAAATCCATGAGTTTTTTGATGTTATTGATATCGGTAAAACCACAGGTATCTATGCAGGTGTGAAGCCCGTTTTGTTTGGCAAGGGAGAAAATTTCGCAAATAAAATCAGGCTGAAGAGTAGCCTCTCCGCCTGAAACCGTAATACCTCCGCCAGAGGCATCGAAAAAAGTCTTGTATTTTAAAGCATCCGCAACAATGTCTTCTGCGGTTTGGCTTGTACCACAGTTCATTTCCCACGTGTCGCGATTGTGGCAGTATTTACATTTCAGCATGCACCCTTGCAAAAAGACAACATACCGAATTCCAGGACCATCAAGCGTCCCAAACGTCTCTATCGAGTGAACATTTCCGAACATTATCCCATTTTGCTGTGGAACGTTCTGCTAATTACATCCATTTGCTGTTCGCGTGTCAGCTTAATAAAGTTTACCGCATAGCCAGATACACGAATGGTAAGCTGTGGATATAGTTCAGGGCGTTCCATCGCATCGAGTAGAGTTTCTCGGTCGAACACGTTGACATTGAGGTGCTGCGCCTTTTGCATAAAGTATCCATCAAGCATGGCACTTAGTGTCCTGATACGCTCTGCGCTCTCCTTTCCAAGTGCTTTTGGAACGATTGAGAATGTATTTGAAATTCCATCTTGTGCGTGTTCGAATGGAAGTTTTGCAACAGACGAAAGCGATGCAAGTGCGCCACTATGGTCTCTTCCGTGCATTGGGTTTGCCCCTGGTGCAAACGGCTCGCCAGCGCGTCGTCCATCCGGTGTATTACCCGTTTTCTTTCCATACACAACATTTGATGTGATGGTGAGGACGCTTTGAGTGTGCATTGCGTCGCGGTATGTCTTGTGTTTGCGAACTTTATTCATAAAGCCTTCTACAATCTCCACGGCAAGTTCATCAGCGCGGTCGTCGTTGTTTCCGTACATAGGGAATTCGCCCTCTGTTTCAAAGTCGATAACAATCCCATCCTCATTTCGAATTGGTTTAACTTTTGCGTGTTTAATCGCTGAAAGTGAGTCAGCACAAACAGAAAGTCCTGCAATACCGCAAGCCATGGTGCGGAAAACTTCCATATCGTGTAGTGCCATTTCAAGGGATTCATAGCAATACTTGTCGTGCATATAGTGAATGATGTTGAGCGCGTTGACGTAGATTCCAGCAAGCCACTCCGTGTAGATTTCGTAGCGTTCGCGAACTTCTTCGTAGTTTAGAACATTGCCTTTTAGCGGTTCGTGAACAGGACCGACTTGTGCACCGCTTTTCTCATCGACTCCGCCGTTGATGGCGTATAGAAGAGTTTTCGCGAGGTTTACCCTAGCGCCAAAGAACTGCATCTGTTTTCCGATTCTCATTGGTGATACACAGCAGGCAATACCGTAGTCATCCCCTGTGTAGCCCTGCATGAGATCGTCGTTTTCGTATTGAATCGAACTGGTGTCGATCGATACTTTTGAACAGAAATCTTTAAATCCGTCAGGAAGGTTGGTAGACCATAGCACGGTGAGGTTTGGCTCAGGCGAAGGGCCAAGGTTGTAAAGTGTGTTGAGTGCACGGAATGAGTTTTTGGTGACGTAGGTTCTGCCGTCGAAGTTCATGCCCCCGATACACTCTGTTACCCATGTTGGGTCACCAGAGAACAGCTCGTTGTAGCTTGGTGTTCTTAGGAATTTAACCATTCTGAGTTTCATGACAAAGTGATCCATGATTTCCTGTGCTTCTTGCTCAGTAAGGGCGTTGTTTTCTAAATCGCGTTCAAAATAAATGTCTAGGAACGTCGACGTTCTTCCCAGTGACATTGCTGCACCGTTTTGGTCTTTGATGGCACCGAGGTACCCAAAGTATACCCATTGAACCGCTTCACGCGCGTTCTTTGCAGGAACGGAAATATCGAAGCCATAGGAAGCCGCCATGTTTTTCAGTTTTCCAAGCGCTTTGATTTGTTCAGAGAGTTCTTCGCGTAGACGAATAATATTTTCTGTCATTGCCTCGTTTTCGAGGGATTTTTTTTCTTCTATTTTCTTTTCAATTAGGAAATCTACCCCGTAAAGTGCAATTCTTCTGTAGTCGCCGATAATTCTTCCGCGTCCGTATGCATCGGGAAGTCCTGTTACGATTCCGGAGCGCCTAGCAGCCTTCATCTCATCGGTGTAGACATCAAAAACTCCGTCGTTGTGCGTTTTTCTATAATTTGTGAAAATTTTCGTAATTTCAGGGTTGACCTCAAATCCATATGCTTCGCATGAGTTTTGCACCATGCGCATTCCACCAAATGGCATAATTGCACGTCGAAGCGGTGCGTCGGTTTGTAGTCCAACAATTTGTTCAAGGTTTTTATCAATATACCCCGGATTGTAGGCGTCGATACCTGATATGGTGTTCACATCAACATCAAGCGTGCCGCCTGCTTCGCGTTCTTCCTTAAAGAGTTCAGACACTTTTTCCCATAATTTCTTCGTTTTTTCCGTTGCACCTTCTAAGAAATCACCCGTGCCTTCGTATGGTTTGTAATTTTTGTTTATAAAATCATGTACATCAATGGAATCAGTCCATGTGCCCATGTTGAAATGGTTCCAAGCTTCTTTCATAAAAGCCTCCTTAGTTTTAATAATCATCAATCCATTTCCAATGGTAACATATCATTAAGAAAAAACCAACCTTTTATTTTCGAAATAGTAATATTGTTGTAAACATTACTATTAATACTGTTCTCAAATTAAAACGCATGTATTATTTCTTTAAAGAGAGCAGAAGGGATAGAGAATTTGGAATGCACTGGTTTTTAACATTTTATACCACGCTTAAATTTATTTGAGATTAGTATAAGTTCATTATGTTCACTGGATCTCTCACTTTAAAAACAAGAAAAGTTCCTTAATTTTCGAATCCTTGTTATAATAACTTTGTAGCACTTAGGGAGGATTCATGGAAAATAATAACCAAAGGCGCAGTACTGAACGTTCCGAAGAGGTAGTGTTTCTAGCAGAGGCTTTGACAAAAGAACACCTAAAAAAATACATTGGCGGGAGAAGGCATATTATTTTAGTTGATGAAATAATTTTGACGCTTTACACTAAGGTTTTTTCGGGTTTGAATACATATGCTCTTCCATCAGGGGAAGGCGCTAAAACTTTGGAAGTTTACGAAAATGTTTTAAAGGCGATTAATATTTCTTATTTGACGCGGGCTGGTGTTGTTGTTTCTGTTGGAGGAGGTGCGACATCTGATGTTGCTGGATTTGTAGCCTCAACCTATATGCGAGGTGTGGATCTTATCAATATACCAACAACGCTTTTGGCGATGTGTGATGCAGCGATAGGCGGGAAGAACGCACTCAATATTACCGCGAAAAATGAAGTTGGAACGTTTTACCCCCCTGAAAAAGTGATTATTGATACGAATTTTCTAAAGACATTGCCACAAAAAGATATGAAGAGCGGTGCAGGAGAACTTCTGAAGTATGCGATAGGTTTTGAACCAAAGATGTTGGATATGCTTTTGGAGAGTGATTATACGGATTCTGGCACATTTGATTCGCTGATACGTCACGCGGCGTGGATTAAGCAGGATGTGGTAGAAAAAGACCTTAGAGATGGGGGGATTCGAAAGACGCTTAACTTTGGGCATACTCTGGGTCATGCTGTTGAATTTTCAAGCGAATTTGAGCTTAGTCACGGTGAGGCGGTAGCGATTGGAACATATCATATGACGAGGTGGGCGCAGCGTGAAAAACTGATTTCTTCAAGGGAAATGAGTAAAATTGAAAAAGCGTATGATTATTTGAAATTGCCGCGATTTATTCCTAAAAATTTGGATCGAAATAAGGTGTTTGCCAATGTGCTAAATGACAAAAAAAGTTTGGGTGAAACCATTGATGTTATCAAATTGAGGAGGCTGGGGAGATTGGCGGTTTACCGAATGCCGATTGATCAGTTTTTTAAAGAAATTACTATGTTGGAAGACAAACCCTTTATTCCGGTGGCAGCAACGCCTCTTTCGCACGGGTATCTTGGGGAACAAAAAGAGGATGATTCGCGGGTGTGTGCTATTTATGTGCCAGTTTCGAAAAGTTACGCCCATCGTTTTCTGATTATGGGGGCATTTGCGGATACCCCTACCACTATCGAGCGTTTTGCGCTATCTGATGATTTGAAAGCGACGATTCAAGCGCTTGAAGTGCTATCGGGAGCAAAGTTTGTATTTACGGATGATGATTTGGTGGTGTATCCTGGTACAAATAATGAAGATGTGCAGGAAGGAAAATCCATCGCAAGTGAGGGTTTTCAAGAGCGCAAAGAGGAGGATGAAAATACGCAAAAAAATAGTGCGAGTGACAGCGCCGAAGGTAGTGTGTATGGTGATGTTGAAGATAGCGCAGATGGTGGCGAAAGCACTGGAGTAATAGGTGACAGTGCTAGCGCAATAGCGGAAGTGGATTTTGGGGAGTCCGCGTCTTCTGCACGTTTTTTAATTCCCTTTGTTGGCATCAAGCAGTCTGGAAGGATTCGATTTAAAGGAGCGCCATCCCTTGAAAAGAGAACAATGGAACCAATACTTGATATCCTCAGTGCACAGGGGATTTTGTGTACGGAGGAGGGATTGGAACGGCGGGAGCAGGATGAACACGCGAATTGTGAAGAGGAACACTCCGTTTTTCCGACGACGCTTCCGTTTGAGGTAGAAGGACGCGTTCGTGCTGGTGTTTTTAGACCGAGTGGAGAGGTTAGTTCGCAGTTTTTATCGGGGCTTTTAATGGCAGCCCCAAAGTTTGAAGGGAAAAGTAGAATTGTACTAGGGGTTAATCAGGTGAGCACGCCGTACATAGGAATGACATTGGATGCAATGAAAAAAATGGGCGTTAATTTATCTCTAAAAAATGGCGCTTACACAGTGATGCCAGCTAGTTATCGTGCTTTAAAAAAAATTGTGGTAGAAAGAGATTATTCGCAGGCTGCGTTTTGGATTGTTGCGGAGATTCTTAGACAAGAGCGACGCGCTTCAATACCTAAGATTTTGTTACCCGGACTTAACAAGCAGTCGCTTCAAGCAGATCGAGAAATTTTGAGTATTTTAGGCGTTGAAATTATGAAAAATGGAGAAATTAAGCGCGTTAGTATTCCTAGAAGACAGTTTGATATCAGGAATTGCCCTGATTTATTTCCTATTTTGGCGGTATACTTTAGTCTAAGTGGCGGAGCAGATATTACGGGTGTTGATCGATTGGTTCACAAAGAGAGTGATAGACTGGGGGCAATGATTGAAGAAATCAGTAAGATGGGCGGAGAATTTGTTCAGAAAAAAGATATGGTGGAGATTGTGTCTTCGCCACTCACAGGAGCTGATTTAAGTTCTCATGGAGATCACCGAATTGCGATGGCGCTTAGCGTTTTATCGCTGTTTGTGCCAGAAACCACAATAGACACGATGGAGCCTGTGAAGAAATCGTATCCGAAATTTTTGGAGGATTTCGTTCGATTGACAAATATGAAGAATTAAAAGTGAGTGAAATGATTTATCCGCAGGTGACGAAGCTAGCACTAAAATTTAAAAGCAAAATTAGGAGGAGAATGATTAATATGAAATTAGAACAAAGGGATATTCAAAAAAAGGATATTCAAGAATTATTGGAACAGGCGTATGCCGAAGCGACGAAGAGTGAATACAAAGGGAAGACGGCGAACTATATTCCGCTTCTTCAACAGGAGGACGTGAATAGAGCGGCGGCGGCTTTTATTGATGAGGCAGGTGTGGTTTATACTGTCGGGGAGCACGATTATAAATTTTCACTTCAGAGTATTGCGAAGATTTTTATTTATCTGTTGGTGTTGGATAATTATGAATTGGAAGATATTCAAAAATCGGTGGGTGTGAAACCGTCGTCAAAGCCTTATAATAGTTTGCTTGATTTGGAGATGAGCGAGGGCAAAGTGCCTGTCAATCCTTTTATCAACGCTGGAGCGCTTTCGTCTTGTTCGTTATTGCTACAGAAATTCGGTGATAAAGCCTTTGATAAAGTGCTTGAATTGGCGAGAAAAATGGTGGGAAATTCCGATCTTAATTACAGTGAGGAAATCTATTTGTCTGCAAAGGCGACGGCGTTTGCCAATCGTGCGATTGTCTATACCCTGCTTAAAAATAAAATTATCCCCGCTGAAACCAGCGTGGATGATTTGCTTGACCTCTATATTAAAACTTGTGTAATTATGGTGGATACGGTAGAGCTTGCAAGGATGGGGCAAACGCTTTCAAAAGATGGTATCAACCATTTAGGAGAGCGTGCGGTGAATGAGGAAAGCGCACGTATTATGCGTGCCATTATGGCGGTAGCAGGCACCTATGATTATTCGGGGGATTTTGCGATTTCGATTGGACTCCCTGCAAAAAGCGGTATTGGTGGCGGTATTGTCGCGGCTACTAGAGACGGCTATGGGTTTGCGGTGTATTCTCCAGGGCTTGACCAATATGCCAATCCGTATGTGGGGCTATTAATGATGGAGTTTGTGGCGAGGGAGCTGGATTTATCCATTTATTAAAAATCTTAATTTATTAAAATGGAATATCCCCTAAAATACCTACAACTTTTCAGGGGAATGAAACAACAGGTGTGATTTTGTGATAAAAAATTACACCTTTTTACTTCTCTTCTTTTATGTGCATTCCCTTGTAGTCATCGTTGTTAAAAGAAGAAGGGTCTACTTTTAGCGCGTCCTGCATTTTATTGACACAGATGGCGCAGTATTTTCCTGAAATAATTGATTCTCCGCATTTTTGACAAAGTCTTATCGCAGAGTCGCTGGATAGAACAATTCTCTCTTCGCGAATCCATTTCAGAATGATTTCTACATCAACTCCTGTGTCATCAGCAACGTCTTTTAAACTGAGTGACGGGTTGTCGTATATGTAATTTCTCACTTTTGAAAAATTATCATCAACGGTAACATTGCACCTTGAACAGAAACCAATGCCATCCTTCGATTGAAAGAGTCTTCCGCATTTTTTGCAATTCATTAATTCCATTATAGCCTCCTAGTTTTCGATTAACAGTATTTATCAATTTAGCCTGCAACGGTTATTGAGAATACGGATGCCGCTCCAGCTTTTTTAAGACATCTAGCCGCTTCGTTGATTGTCGCGCCTGTCGTAAAAATGTCGTCAACTATTAGTATCTTATTTTTATGGATAATTGTCAAATTTTTTTCAATGATTTCCATGGCGTATTTCATTTCACTTGCTCTGGAAAGGGCGTCGATGGTAGATAGTTTTTTGGTTTTTTTTCGCCGTTTTAGAAGTGGATAGAGAGGGAGTTCTGCGCGCGAAGCAAAGACGCTTGCGATTTCTTTTGCTTGGTTGAAGCCTCTTGAGTATCTTCGCGATAGGGAGATTGGAATGTAGGTGACGGCATCAATGTGCAGGCTTGCTAGGTGAGCGTCGCAGTATTTTTCGTAGAGCATTTTTCCAAAGAGGTCGCGATAGTGTAGGGCGCCGTTGTATTTCATATCCAAGATCGCTTGTTTTAAGGCGCCGCTGTATCTGGCATAGCAAAAGTTGGCATCAAAGTATATTTCGCTTTTCTTAAGAAGTCGGCAAGGGTCGCAGGGGCTGTATGGGGAACGATTGTACCCACGTCTGCCGCAGATTGGACATTCTTTGATGCGAAAAATATCAATGCTGTCGAGGCAGGTGCATGCGCCTTTTTCAGCGTAGCAAAATTCGCAGGTTTCATCCGCTGGGAACAGCAGGTTAAGTGCGTTTATCGCGAGATTTGAGAAAGCGGACGAAAAAGCTGCTTGATGATTTCGTCTTTGAGGGATATTTTTCATAATAAAAATATATCATAAATTCCATTTATTTACAAATTGTTTCGAAAAATTCTTTGCAATCTTTTTAGTAGCTGTTTTTTAAGGATATTGATAAAAGAAAAAGAGCGGCTATATAAATACTCCAATAGCTTAAATTAAGAGAACTTCTAAAAAACTTAAAAATATAATAGGATAATGCGGAGGTAAAATGAAATTAGGGAAGAAGTCTCTCAGAGTATTCGGAATGCACTGGTTCATGGTGCCAATGAAGAATACTGCTGAGAGCTTCTGACCGAAGTTTTACATAAATAAATCTTGAAGTTTTTCAGAAAGCGTGCTTCTGCGCTTATCAATGGTCCGATTGCTTACAAAGCGCTGGAGCGCCTTGCCGTCACCGATAAGAACGACCAAACTTTTCGCGCGTGTAATCGCGGTGTAGAGAATATTGCGGTTTTCCATCGTGAATGCTGAATAGATTGGCATGACGACGCATGGGTACTCCGACCCTTGACTTTTGTGGACGGTGATAGCATATGCTAGCGTGAGATCCGCAGCTTCTTGTTTTGAATAGCGGGCGGTGACATCGTCAAATACTACTTCGATGTATTCTTCTTTGGTGTTGATTTCTGTGATTGTTCCAATATCTCCGTTGAATACGCCTTCTCCTTTTTCACCGTAACTATTTCTCCATTCGAGTTTGTAGTTGTTGACAGTTTGCATGACTTTGTCTCCGATGCGAAGTGTTTTGTTTTTGATTTTCACAAATTTTTGAGTGTTTTCAGGTGAGGTAGTTTCTGACATTTTGCGTTGTTCGGCATGTTGGTATTTTGAAGAATCAATCGAAAAGTTTGTTGGTACTTTTTCACCTTCTGATGAAAGCGGATTTAATTTTTCTTGTAGCAATTCATTTAAGATGTTGACACCAGCTGATGCGTCGTACTTGACGCTAAGACACTGAATATCTTGCAAGGGGTCGAATTTAAAATAGTCTGGTATATGATGCGCGATGAGGTGGACGACCCTTTTGGGAAAGCTGTCGCTGTAAATATCTGCAGGGAAAAAGTAGAAATCGTTTCCTTTTTCAGGCATTTTTCCGTTGATAATTCGATCGGCGTTAATCGAAATCATGGATTTTTCGGATTGTCTAAAAATGCGTTCCAGCGTGATGACTTTGATGACACCAGATTGTATAATATCGCGAAGAACCGAGCCGGCGCCTACCGATGGTAGCTGGTTTTTGTCGCCGACGAGGATGAGTTTGGTTTCGGGGCGTAGGGCGGATAGGAGATTCGCCATTAGGAACACATCTACCATCGAGACCTCGTCTACAATGAGGGCATCGCAGTCGAGAGGGTCTTCTTCGTTTTTGGCGAAAAATTCGCCGTTGGAGCCGAGTAGGCGGTGGATTGTAGACGCAGGGCGCTTGGTCGCGCTGGCGAGTTTCTTCGCCGCGCGGCCAGTAGGCGCCGCGAGATACACCACCTTCTTTTGGTCTTCAAACGCGCCAATGATTGCGTTGACAATGGTAGTCTTACCGGTTCCAGGACCACCCGTAATCGCATATACGCCTTCTCTAAAAATCAGTTCAATCGCTTCGCGCTGTTTTTCATCAAAGCCTATTCCGATTTTGCGTTCAAATTTTTCTAAAAAATCAGGAGAAGATGGTAGAGGTTTTGCGTTTGCTACAATCCGGTGTAGATATTCCGCAGTCGATCGCTCCGCTTCGTTTACATAGGCGAGAGATACCCGTCCTTCGGGGAGAAACACTAATTTCCCCTTCATTTTCACTAAAATTTCTTCTGCGCGATCCCTCTGTACACCGAGCTGCATACACGCATTAAGCAGTTCAGACTCTGCCATATAAGTATGTCCATCCCCGAGTTGTTTCGTCAGAATGTATACCAGCATTGCTCTAATTCGGAACTCCGAATCCGCAGCAATGCCCAGCCTACTGGCGACATCATCCGCTTTTTTAAAGGCAAATCCTCGAACCTCATCCATCAATATGTAGGGATTGAGCTTTACCATTTCAGCTGCGTTTGGACCAAGTGTTTCGATAATCCTCGCTGCCGCATCGTTGCCTATGCCCATTGAGTAGAAAAACATTAAATTTTTTCGTTCGCTCACATTTTGAAGATAACTTTCGTGGATCTGGTGCATTTTCTTTTTGCCGATTCCTTTGATTGAAAGTAGTTTTTCTGGGTCGTTTTCAATAATGTCAAGACTTTCTGCACCCAGTTTTTCTACAATAAGGGAAGCAGTGCTACCGCCGATACCCTTGACGATACCGCTCGACAAAAAGCGAAGCACATCCGCCTCGCTTTCGGGTTCGATGATGGTAGCTTTCTGAAGTTTGAACTGTTTGCCGTATTTGGCGTGCATTTCAAAAGCGCCCTCAATTTCATAATCAACACCTGTGGAAGGCGAAGGAATAAAGCCGCGCACAACAAAAATATCGTTATCCGTTACAAAACGGGCGATCGTAAAACTGAGATCCTCTGTAGAATATAAAATATATTCAATGTGTCCAATAAATTTTTCCATAATGCACTACGATTATACCACGCAGGGGTGGTGATTTTAATTGAAAATAGTATAAAATGTGAAGAAAAAGGGCATAAGGTTTTTAGTATATTTTGACAATACCCCCAGCTGGGGGTATAATTACTTCGAAAAGAAATGAAATTCATAGGAAGGAGAAATGTGTGATTATTTATCATGGTTCAAAGGATGAAATTCATGTTCCGAAGTATGGAAAAGGAAAGTCCTATAACGATTATGGGCGTGGTTTTTATTGTACAGAGAATATTGAACTTGCCAAGGAGTGGAGCTGTACAGAGTCTCATGATGGATATGCAAATATTTATAAAATAGATACAGAGGAACTTCATTTTTTGAATTTGAATTCCGAGGAATTTACCATTTTACACTGGCTTTCGCTTCTTCTTGAGAATCGATCGTTTCGTTTGACGAATCGAATTGCAAAGCGGGCGAAGGATTATCTTTTGAATAATTTTCACGTGGATTTGTCTGGCTGTGATGTTGTAACTGGCTATTGAGCTGATGATTCCTATTTTTCATTTGCCGAGGATTTTTTAAACAACGCCATTTCGTTAGAAAAATTGTCTGAGGCGATGCATCTTGGAAGGCTGGGAGAACAGGTCGTTTTAGTCAGTGAAAAAAGTTTTGAGAAGTTGCATTTTGTTGGGACGGAAGAAGCGTTGCGCAGCAAATATTATGTGTTGAAAATGAAAAGAGATAAGGAGGCACGGGCGGCATATTTTAATGACAGAGAGTCAGAGGATTTGTCGGGGCTTTACATGATAGATATTGTACGTCAGGAGGTGAAAGCAGATGATCCACGCTTACGATGAACAGTATTTGGAAGGAGCAATGATTCGCTTGGGGGATATGCTTGAGTACGCTTGTTTAGATTGTGGGTATCATCCTGATGTGTTTTGGAAAATGTTTCTTTTAAGCGAGTTTTCTAAACGGTTTGAAATTGGTGATGCATCGGTCGTTTCTGGACGGTCGGGTGTTGAGACTGCTTATATGGTTTTGTCACAGATTGATCATCGGGACGATTTTCCAGTGCCTCGGTGGAGGGAGTACCGAAGTGATTTGTATTGGAGCGCATGGGTGTTGGCTTATTATCAGTGGTACACGGCGAGATCTTTTTCGGATATATGGGAAGATGTCAGTATTCGAATGATGCAAAAACTCTATGTTTCACTTCATGAGGCAGATATTATGAAGTCGGTAGAAGCGCTGGAAGAACTTAAAAAAACACCTGAAAAAAGAACGATTAGAGAACTTAGGTTGGTGCGAGGTTTGACCCAACAAGAATTGGCGAATAGGGCGCATATGAGTATTTCTCAAGTGCAGCGTTTGGAATATGGGGAGCGAAAGGTTGAGAATTTATCACTGAAGTCCGCGAAAGAACTGGCAAAGGCGCTTCGTGTGGGGGTAGAAGTTTTAAACTGATATGGTACCGTGCGGGAACTCAATTTGCTTTTTCGTGATAAATCACCGCTTTCCAACTTGCTTTTTCGTGACAACTCACCGCTTTCTAACTTGCTTTTTCGTGACAAATCGCCACTTTCCAACTTGCTTTTTCGTGATTTTGAGGTATAATAAAGCTATGAAAAGGAAAATTTATAACCAGTTAATCGCTTGGAAAAAGAACAAAAACGGGAAGAGCGCTCTTCTTATTGACGGCGCACGCCGTGTTGGAAAGAGTTATATCGTCAAACAGTTTGCTGAACGGGAATATAAAAGTGCTATTATTATTGATTTCGGAAACGCCCCTCAGTCTGTTCTCGATCTTTTTTTGTATGATAGTTCTGATTTGGATTTGTTTTTCGGAAAACTTTCCGCTTTTTATTCGACTGTACTCTATGAACGGGAATCCTTGATTGTTTTTGACGAAATTCAGCAGTTTCCTAGAGCAAGGCAGCTTGTTAAGTATTTCGTAGCCGATGGACGGTATGATTTTATTGAAACGGGTTCACTGATACGTCTTAGAAAAAATACAGAAGATATTATTATTCCTTCAGAGGAAGATCACATTGAAATGTTTCCGATGGATTTTGAGGAATTTCTCTGGGCGATGGGTGATGAAGCGACAGTTCCGTTTATTCGCGGGTGTTTTCAGCAAAAAAAACCTCTTGGGCAGGCGTTGCACAGAAAGGTAATGAATGATTTTAGGCAGTATATGCTTGTCGGGGGAATGCCGCAGTCTGTTTTTGCCTATAAGAACGATAAAGATTTTATGGCGGCAGATGAAGAGAAGCGTGGAGTTCTTGCGCTTTATCGTGATGATGTTTCTAAATTTGCGGCGGGGTATGAGGAGAAAGTGTATGAAGTATTTGATTCGATTCCGAGTCAGCTCTCTAAAAAAGAAAAGAAATATCGAATTACGACAATTGATAAAAACGCCCGTTTTCGCGCTTATGAAGATTCCTTTATTTGGCTAAATGAAGCGATGGTTTTGAACACTTGTCATAATGCCACAGACCCGAATGTGGGATTAGCTCTTAGTGCGGATTGGGCTACGCAAAAATGTTATATGGCGGATACAGGACTTTTGGTGACTCATACGTTTAGAGATCGCTCTTTTACGGAGAATGAACTCTATAAGGCGATATTATTTGACAAGCTCTATGTTAATGAAGGGATGATAATGGAAAATATTGTTGCACAGATGCTTCGATGCGGTGGTCATAGACTCTATTTTTATTCGAGAAATGATAACCTTCATCGTGAAAATCATATGGAGATTGATTTTTTAATTACGGATAAAAAGAAAATATCTCCTATTGAAGTGAAATCGGCGAATCATCGCTCACATTCTTCGCTAGATAAATTCAGGAAGAAATTTTCTAAAAAAGTGGGGACGCCTTACATTTTATACCCAAAAGATGTGGCACAAAAAGATGGAATTTGTTACCTTCCGCTATATATGGCGATGTTTTTGTAGTTTGTTTTCTAAATCAATATGGTAATGGATGATAAAACTTGACTTATTATAACTTTTTAGTTATAATAGTTTCAAGCAAAATTTTAGATTTAAATAAAATACGGGGGTACTATTATGAGAAGAAGGTGTATAGATAATTCATAAAAGGAGGATTTTATGAAAAGAGAAATAGTGTTTTATCAAAATTCCAGAGGGAAAAGCGAAATTTTAGAATATTTAGAAAAGCTTCATTCATCTAAATCGTCTAAGGATAACGAGCTTGCTTCTGATATTTCTGTTTTGATTAACAAAATTCAAATAATGGGTAATAGTGAATTTGATCCATCCATTAAAAAGTTGAGAAAAGATATATGGGAAGCGAAAATAAAGAATATCAGATTATTATTTGGTAAAACAAATAGTGGATATGTTTTTCTAAATTATTTTATTAAAAAAGATAGAAAGACGCCTGAAAAAGAAATTAAAAAAGCTGAAAGAAGATATAAAAATTTTATAAATAGTCAGGCGAATTAAATGCTTTATAATTAAACATTTTACAAAAGAAAAATTGTAATATTTAAGTACTACTGTTGGAGGTGTACCTTATGAAAATAATGGATAAGGAGGAGCAACCTAATATAGGGTTGAAATGGGAGGATTTTGAAAAGAAGATATTTGAGCCTGAGGAAATAGCGATTAATCATGCGAAAGCGGAGTTGGTAGTGGCGGTAATAGAAGCAAGAAAGAAATTGGAATTAACTCAACAAGAATTAGCAGAGAAAAGTGGAGTGAGTCAACCAGTTATAGCGAGAATGGAAAGTGGGGTAACAAGGACACAATTAGATACCATGCTTAAAGTTTTGGCTTCTATGGATAAAACCTTAGCTATTGTGCCGTTAAAGAAAACGAAAAGTGAAAAAGAATTCGTAAAGCGCAAATCTGTCGCTACTAGAAACGGGATTAAAAATACAAAACTGAAATCTGTGAAAAAAGTTTCTTCAAAGAAAAGAAAAGTTACTTTATAATTTTTATTTTATAAATAATTTAAAAAGAGACTGTTGTATTATTCTGACAGCCTCTTTTTGTTATTTAACTTTAATAGTAGAATTCAAAGTTTAATCACCCCTAAATGGAGTAAGAAATTCATAGTTGCGGAACGTTACAGTCCGCTTTTTTCTTTTAGTGCGTCAACGCGGTCGGTTTTCTCCCATGGTGCATCGACGTCTTCGCGCCCGAAATGCCCATATGCCGCAAGCGCGCGGTATCTCGGTTTTCTAAGATCGAGCGTTTTGATAATAGCGGTCGGTCTTAGGTCAAATTCTTCTTGGACGATATTTGAAATTTCTTCATCCGCAATTTTTCCTGTGCCAAAGGTATCAATGCCCACACTGACCGGTTTAGCAACACCGATGGCATACGCTAGCGACACTTCACAACGCCTTGCAATGCCAGCGGCGACGATGTTTTTAGCAATGTATCGCGCCATATAGGCAGCGCTTCTATCAACTTTTGTAGGGTCTTTTCCTGAAAATGCGCCGCCTCCATGACGCGCAAAACCGCCGTAGGTATCGACGATGATTTTCCTACCAGTAAGTCCGCTGTCTCCCTTTGGACCACCAATGACAAAACGTCCTGTCGGGTTGATAAAATACGTAGCGCCCTCACGTTTTTCAGCAGGAACAATGGGTTCGATAACATGCTTCATAATGTCTTTTCGGATTTGTTCTTGACTTACTTCCTCACTATGCTGTGCAGAGACTACGATGGCTTTTACCCCTACCGCTTCGTCGTCTACGTACTCCACCGTCACCTGCGTTTTCCCATCTGGTCGAAGGTAGTCAAGCGTGCCATTTTTTCGCACTTCGGCAAGCCTTCTAGCGAGACGATGGGAAAGCGAGATCGCGAGTGGCATTAGTTCGGGGGTTTCGTCGCAGGCGTAACCAAACATCAGCCCTTGGTCTCCTGCACCGAGGTTTTCGTCTTCGCCGCCGGCACTTTCACCTTGAGGAGCACCCGTTTTTTCAGGTGTTCCGGCGATTTCATAACCTTCCGCATCGGCGTTATTCGCATTTTGCTTCGCTTCTAGCGCTAAATCCACACCCATTGCAATGTCTGGAGATTGCGTGTTAATTGACGTGATGACACCACAAGTTTCCGCATCAAAGCCGTATTTTGCACGGTCGTAGCCGATGTTTCGGACTGTTTCGCGAACGATTTCAGGAATATCCACATAGACATCCGTAGTAATTTCGCCTGTTACAAAGACGATTCCTGTTGATACCACGCATTCGCATGCTACCCTAGCGTCCTCGTCTTTTTCTAATATTGCATCTAAGATCGCGTCGGATATTTGGTCGCACATCTTGTCTGGATGCCCTTCGGTTACCGATTCCGACGTAAATAATTTTCTCATATAGCCTCCTTTTCATAGTAGCTAAGTTATAATTGGTAGATTCCAATTAAATAAGTTCCAGTTTAATAAACTTTAATAAATGTAGGGGAAACCCCGATTTTTATTAATGAGATGTTTGTATATATTCTATGCGATTGGAATGAATCCATGACGATGGCATTTCGTGGTATTGAAAAATATATGCGCTATCAGGATCTTTGAAATTTCCCCAAGAACTATCCGATATGTATATCTTGTTGTTTTCTATTTTTTCTACAATAAATACATGTCCGAATCTTCCAAAGCTTAAAACACCGAGCGCTCCTACTGTTGGTGTTTTTGAAATTTTATACAACCCTCTCTTATAAGCCAGTGATTTTTTAGCTTTAGTAGCCCATGTTCCTGCGTGCCCTGATAGTTTCAAATCACGGAACGCATTTTTACCATTTGCTTCATAAAATCGACCCAAAGCATACCACGTGCAGTTACCAGCCCTCCTTGCGTATTTTCCCCAAGGACCGTAGCCGATTTTGTGCAAGATGTTTTTATCGCTGTAGTAATATATGTTGTTTTTTGTTGGAGCGGTTTTCCTAACCCCGTTGATAAGTTTATCCGATTCTAGCACTAAATAATCTTTATCTAAATACCCTTTTTTCCCCTGGTAAGTAGCTTTATAGTATCCGTTTTTTAAACTGTTTTCGTCTATTTTAACTTTGGTATTGTTTGGTACAGTTGCTACGGTGTTGTAGTAAGGTGACGGAGCGATTTTCAAATCCAAAGTATTGCCAGAACCCACAATAACATGTGCGTCGACTAATTTAGCAGGATGTTTATCCGCTTTCTGAGGTTTAAACGATATCCATCTGCTGTAAAGGTAACCGTTTTGACCATTGTAGATAGCTTTATAATAGTTATTTTTTAAACTGTTTTTGTCGATTCGTACTTTCGTATTTCTCGGAATTGATTTTGTGATGCTATAAGCTGAAGATGGTCCTGTTCTAAAAACCAGTCCGTTTCCTTTAGGTGTTGCAATGTAAGCGTCTACATACTTGGAAGAGCTTGGGTTTTCGGTGTTATCTGATTGATCTTGCTCATTGGGTGGTTGTTTTTGTTTGTTTTTTGGCTTTCTCAAATACCATATCTGAGTCGGATCATTTTTTTTCTTTTGCTCCAGTGTAACATTTGCGCCATTATAAGCACCGTTTGCAGTTAGTACTAGATTTCTATTGTTGTAATTTGCGATGTAATAGCCACCTTTTCTTGCCTTAATAAAGCAAAAACGCTGTGCCTCAGAATTATTTTTTCGCCAAACATTAATATTAAGTCCCGATTTTATGTTGAATTGAGAGGCTGCTGTTCTCTGTATATTAATGTACTTTCCATCAATTTTAGAAATGAATGAATATTTATGATTTCCGTAGTATTTCCATGAGAACAATTGAGCATCTCTGTTATTTATAGGTTTCCAAAGCTGAATATCTGTCCCGTTTTTGTTCTCATCATTTTTAATATCTAGTACAAGCCCATTTTTATTGTAGATATTCATGTAACCGTGGCTGTCGCTGGCGGAATAAACAACCGATGTTAACAATGATAAAGTTAACAATAAACTCGCAATAATAAACACCTTAAATTTTTTCATTCTGGGGGAACCTCCCTTTTCGTTGTGAAATGTAAATTTAATTTTGATACTTTTACGCGTTGTATCAACGGTAAATATGGGAACTTCCTAAAACACGTTCCCAACATTCTGAACTTGATTTTACTAGATTTTTTAAACAAAATCAAGAAATCCAGCTTAATGAAGCTGTTGAGGTGCTCCACCCGCCTTTTAGAGCGATACATCTGTTTTTATACATTTAATTTGAGGGGGAAGAGTAAAATAAGTTTCGGAATGCACTGGGTCATGGTGCTCCCTTCCTCGCCTTTTAGAGCTATTTATCTGCTTGGATTTTGCAACATGAATAAATTGGCAAATTTTAAACGGCATTACGAGCGAAGCGAGTACTCCTGCCGTCTTAAAATTTCGCCATATTTATGAGTAGTTGCAAAAATCCAAACCAAGAAAGTTTACTCTTGGTTACATTTAGGTTACAAACCCCAAAAACCAAATTCTCTGTGATACAATACTAGGGAAAAGATTTGCGGAGCTTTGCGCGGCAAATCGCAAAAATAAAACACAAGGAGGAAACAATGAAAAAATTGTTATCCATCGTACTAGCATTAGCGCTAGTATTCGGTATGCTTCCTGTTTACGCAGCTAGCGCTTTCGACAAAGAAGGCCTTAGCCCTGCTGAAAACCTAAAAGCATACGGATTTTTAAAAGGAGGGAATGACGGCGAACTAATGCTTGATAGTACACTTTCAAGACAGCAACTTGCTATCATTCTAGTTAGATTAATGGGCGCTGAGGCAGATGCTGAAGCTCTTGCTGAAGCTGGCTCAGACTATGCTGACGCAGCAGAATTCCCTGCATGGGCTGCTGGTTCAATCGCATACTGTAAATCTAAAGCACTTATGAACGGTAAAGCTGATAACAAATTTGATAATTTGGGAACAGTTTCTGGACAACAAGTAGCGATCGTTCTTCTAAGAGCTCTTGGTTATGAAGAAGAAGCTGCATGGGCAGCTGACAAAGACTTCATTGCTATTCTTAAAGAGAAAACTGAAGAGAAAGTTGTTGTAACTGATTCAGAAGCAATCATCAGAAAAGATATCTTCAATGCAATGTGGCCTGCAGTTTCAGAGCCAGTAATGAAAGATGGAAAAATTCTTGGTGAAGAAGTTGGTAAATTCGAGAAGCCAGTAGTATCTGCTCTTGAAATCGCTTCAGTTAAAGCGGACAACCTTAAGCAAGTAGTTGTTGAGTTCAACCAAAAAGTGGACAAAGACAACCTAGGAAAATTCTCACTTGAAGGTAAAAACGTAGTGAAAACTGAAGATCCTATGCTTCTTGAAGATGGTGTGACAGTTGTACTTACAGTGAAAAAACAACTACAAGATTCTGATGTTTACACATTGACTGTAGAAGGCACTGTAGCTGCTGCAAACGAAATGACTAAACTTGAGAAAGTAGAAAAAGAATTCAAAGCACTAGACGTTGATCGTCCAGAAGTTGAATCAATGGTTTTCTCTGGTCCTAAGAATGTTACAATCACATTCAGTGAGCCGATCAAAACAGTTGAGCCTAAAAACATCAAAGTTAAAAAAGACAAATCGACTTACAGTGTTAAGAAAGTAGAAGCGAAAGGTAATAATGTTTATGTAACACTTTACTCAAGCTTCGCTGATGGAAAAGAGTATACACTAGACGTTAAAGGCGTTAAAGATTACAACGATATGGAAAACCTTCCAGTATCAAAAACTCTTGCTTATGCAAAAGATACTACAGCACCAGTTGTTGAAGATATCGTTGCAAAACAAGAATATGTTGTTGTAACATTCTCTAAGCCTGTTATCGGACTTAAGTCAAAATACTTCCATCATTCATTCTCTAAATCTGCATACTCAGCAGTAGAGCTTCTTTCTAACGACGAAAAAGTGTCTTCAACAGACCTAGTTAAAGAAGTTAAAGTTGTATTCTACAACGGTGATGACAAGCAAAAACCACTTCCAGGCGGAAGCGTTAAGTTCATGATCGACGGCGATGAGTTTGCTGACCTTTGGGGAAACAAATTTGCAGAGTATGAAACACGTGTAGACGTTGTTGAAGATACTGTAAAACCAGAAGTTGCTTCTGCAGAACTTAAAGAAGGACACGAAGATGTTATCGTTGTTAAGTTCACAAAAGCAGTAGAGGTAGCTAAAAAATCATTCAAAGTTGAAGATGAAGATGATAAGAACGTATTCGTTAAGAAAACAGAAGTAAAAGCGAACGAGTATGAAATCACTATTAAAGACCTTAAGAAGGGTACAAAAGTAACACTTACTGTTGACGATGTAAAAGATACAAGTGTGAATGCAAACAAACTTGAAAAATTCACTCAAGTTATCGAAATCGAAGACAAAACTGCACCAGTTGTAGAAAAAGTTGCTTTCAAACCTGGAAAATATGATGGAGATGATACAATTGCATCTGCAAAAGTATTCGTATTCTTCTCTGAAGCGGTTGGTTCAAGCGCAACAGACAAAGCAAACTATATGCTTAGAGATACAAAAGGTATCTTCAGAACTCTTTCAAATTCAGGTGAGTTCTTCGAGGACAATAATGACATCGTAGTATTCACTCTTACAAAGAAAGAAAACGACAAAATTACAGCTGACAGAAAAGAAGCTGGTCTTCTTGTTAAGAACGTGAAAGACACAGCTGGAAACACTGTATCTGCTGAAGTTGAGCCATTCGCATGCTATGACAAGTCACAAGCTGTAGCTGTTGACAAAATCGTTGCTGTAAATGATAAGACAATCGAAGTAAAATTCAACCAAAAAGTAACTGGTTACGACGAGAAGAAAATCTCAGTAGAAGATAACAAAATCACAAGCATCGACCTTCAAAAAGAAGGAAAACTTGTTGTTATCGAAGTGAAAGATTCTCTAATCAAGAACAATGGGGACTTCAAAAACCCTACAATCACTTTCGACGAGAAGTCAATCGAAGGACAATTCAAAACTCTTGGATCTGTAATCGCTGTTGAAGCAGCAGATAAGATTGCAGCTGAAATCCCAGAAAACGAATTCACATTCGTAAAATCTGAGAACGCTATCGTTGTTAAAACTACAAGACCTGTAGTAGCAGCTGGACAAGATAAATATGCTCAAGTAGCTAATATCGCAAAAGCGTTTGATATCGAACTTGACGGAGATGCGTTAACTTTCGCAAATGGTGGAATCCTTAACTTTAAAGCTTCTGCTAACAAAGGTGAATTCAGAATTATCGTTAATCCAAAAGACGTTAAAGAGGGAGACCTTTCAATCGTTTACAACAAAACTGGACTTCTTACTGCAGTAAATGAAGAAGAAGTAGTTGGAAAACTAAACAGCAGCGACGAAGTGAAATTCAGCGGTGCGCCTGTTGATCCTTCAGAGCCAACAGATCCAACTGACCCTACAGATCCTACAGAACCTGTAGACCCAGCAGAACTTTCAGCTACATATATAGCGAAGCAAAACGTTCTTACAAAAACATTCGTTGTTGGTGTTACTCTAAGTGATGTAGACAAAGAAATTGAAAAGTTTGTTATTGATGACGTTGAGTATTCAGCTGGCGGAAAAGTTGGCGATATGGTGACTGCGCGTATTGATGGTGGTCTTCAAGAAGAACCTAAAACAGTAGTTGTTTACGTAGACGGAAAAGCTATTACAGCAACTAAAGCTAAGTAAGACTATTTAAACGTTAGATAGACAAACAACTTTAGGGTATTTCGTTTAGCGGAATGCGCTAAGAAAAAAAGGAGTAAATATGAAAAGTAAAAAAATACTTTCCTTGTTACTAGCTATCGCTTTGGTGTTTGGCTTACTTCCTGCATCTTTTGCTGCGACAGGAGATGTTAGAAGAGATGGGGAGATCACTGAGTTTGCAGTGTGGTCATTAGATGGCGCGAAACTCAATGATGTAACTTTCAGCCCAGAAAAATACCAAATCGAGCAAGATGGGAAATTCTTCAGACTTGAAGAAGTTTATCAAAAAATTTCAAGTGGCGCTGCAGCAGACCTAGCGTCAGCAACAGCTCTTCTTCAGCCAGTACAAGGAGAATACAAACTTGTACTTAAAGCAGAAGATGTAGAAGCGCTTACAAAATTGTCTGATGACAAAGCGTTGAGACTTGATGGTTCAACTGTATACACAGTTAGAGCACAAATCTTGAATGCTGCTGGCGAACTTGATGTGGACTATAAAGGACAAGTAGAGTTCGTTTCTAAGAGAGGTATGAAAGCACAACATATGATTACCGCTCTTGACGACGGTGTGGCGATCTTCAACATCACTCTTCCTTCAAAAGATGAGAAGATGGTTGACGAAATTTTCGTAAGATTGGCAGAAACAGAAGTCGTAGCGGATAAAGGAATGGAGTCTGCTCCTCTTGAGTTGACTTACTATCCTTATGATCCAGAAGCAATCGCTGCAAAAGTAGCATACACTGTAAACGAAGTTCGTTCACTTGATTTGGGCGACAGAGTAGCAGTTTATGTTTCAAACGTAGCAGTTGGACAAGAAAAACTAGTTGGTCAAGCAATTCTTGATCAAGTTAGAATTTACAACAACAAAGATCTAAATGCACCGAATTTCGCTGCAGATCCTAAGATCAGACTTACAAGAATTGAGGATATCAAACTTGCAAATCCTGATGATCCAGATAGCAGAACGTTTGTTTACACAGCGCTAGTTCACTTAAAGGACTTTAATCCTGCTGGTTATGCTGGCGAACCAGAAGACCAAGTTGATGGTGCTGCACTTGTTGATAACCAATACAACTACTATATCGTAGAACGTGTTGCTGCAGCTGCGAATGGTGTTTACCTTGAAGAGCAAAGAACTGCACGTAAATTCATGGTTAGAGATAAAGTTCTACCAAGAGTTGAAGATGTGAAAGCACCTCTAGTAGTGGACGGAACAATCGACGAAACTGTTCAGCCTGCGAAAACTCTAATCGTAGACTTCTCAGAAGCAGTTTCTAGATACACTGCTGAAAGACCAGAAAACTGGGTGATCAACGGTCATAAATTAGAGCCAGAAGACGTACTATTCATTAGAGTAATTGATGAAAAAGATCCACAAATTTCTGTAGCGTTTGGTGACTTACTACAGTACAAAAGAATCGCAGAAAGACAACTAGAAGGAAAAGCTAGAAAATCTGTTCTAATCGCATTCTCAGATAGAGCAGAGAGACTATACCTAAAAGGTGAAGAGAATGTTTCTGTTGAGAACCTACTACAAGTTCGTTCAGTTTCAGATATCGCAGGTTTAACTGACCTTTCTGACAACAACAAAATTATCACACAGAACTTCTTGTTCCCTTACACTAGACCAGAATTTAAAGAAGGTCTATCAATCAAACTTGAATCTCCAGAGCAGTACGTACTCACATTGTACGATGAGCTTTACGTAGAGAACCCAAGAGATGTTGTTGCTCCAGCAGAGCCTAAGAAACTTGACCTTACAGACAAATCTATCCTTAAGGTAGAACTAGTTGGTCAAAGAGTACTAGACGACGACGAGTATAGAATTGTTCCTCTTCCTAGAAAAGGTGAGTTCATCCTAGAGCTTACGAAAGACTGGACAGAGATTCTTGAAATTGATCCAGGTGAGTGGGTAGCATATCACAACAGACCGTTCAGAGTAACTGTAGAAGTAGAGAAACTATATGATTACTATGGACAAGTTAGATACAATGAAGATGCACAAGAATTAGAAAAGCAACACTTGTCAGCAACTTGGGAGAATATTGACGAAGACGTTAAATCTCCTACAGTGACAAAAGTAGACTTTGTAAGAGCAGAAGAAGACAATTACACTCACAAAGGTAGAACACATGCACCTGCATGGGTTACATACAGTGAGCCAATTCAAATTCAATCTGAAAATGGAGTTCATGAAAGAATTTCTAGAATGTTGCCAGCTATTACACCAAGTCTAGAGCAGTATGAAGACGAAGTGCCAATGCCTACATTCGAATATGTAAAAGTTAAAGCTGATTCAGAAAATGATTATTCAGCAGGATTCAGAGTAGCAGGTGTGATGAGCGATGCTCAACCACATGCGACAGAGCATGATTGGGATATCGATGTAGAAGCTGTAGATCTACTAGATGCAGGTCTATGGAAACTTGTTGTAAGAGAAGCATCAGACGATGTTGGTAACACAATGAGCACTCAAGTATTCCCATTCAAGATAGACGATGGTACACCAATTTCAGAAGATTGCGAAACTTATGTTCAACCATATGTAATCTGGGCGTATGCTGATGATGATAAACTAGAAGCTGATGGAACATTCAGTGACTATGTATACATCCTATACAGCAGACAAATGGAACTTGAAGCAATCCGTGCTGAGACATATGACATCAACGGTAAGCAGCTAGGACAAGATGCTGATATCACAAGAACTCCTATCACTCTTTACAGAGAGTGCTGGAAACCTGGTGAAGAAGGTTATGATAAGCTATATGATAGCTACTACAAGCCTTGGTATCAAGCAGACCTAGTGAAGATCAAACTTCCTGCAGACTACATCGTAGGTGGAGATGATATCGATGGTGACAGAAATGGTCTAACTAGAAAGAACGTTCTAACTCTTCCTACAAACCTACAAGCTACTGACAGCCATGACGGTATGATCAGAGATCTTCAGTTTGATAACAATGGTGGAGACAATAAATTCGAGCTTACTTTCTATAACCCAGATGTATGGAATTATCTATTCAATCCTGGTGATTTGATTG